>Ga0247841_10003704_pt1 | contig 27649 bp, 21 predicted proteins | sample LaCruzMarch2015__2_FD_192410 | JGI IMG/M metagenome (GOLD analysis project Ga0247841, IMG submission 192410) | Freshwater microbial communities from meromictic Lake La Cruz, Castile-La Mancha, Spain - LaCruzMarch2015_18m | ecosystem: Environmental > Aquatic > Freshwater > Lake | place: Spain... | reverse complement strand
TCAAGAACGATTGTGTCGTCTACTATGATCGTCGCGGCCGGCGGACCAATGTATCGCCGAAATGCCAAGGCAGCCAGGTCACCAAGGCCGATCAGGCGCTGCGCGCCTACCGCCGCGAGCAGGGTCTGTAGCCGCTATGAAATACGTGCTTTCTATCACCGCGCTGCTGCTCGTTTCGACCGCCGCGGTCGCCATGACGCCCGGCAACATGCCCGCCTTTTGCCGCGGCCAGGCCGCGAGCGCCTTCGCCACCAAGCCGGTCTATATCAAGACCGGGAAATTGATCCGCCTGAAGAAAGGCGGTTACACCATCAAGGGCACCGCCGACCTCGGCGATCAGGGAAAAAAGCCCTTTGCGTGCGACTTCGGCAAGAAGGGTGAATTTCTGCACCTGAAGTCGCTGGTGGACGAGGGCGCGCTTTAGGGACAGATGCGCCTGCCCTGCGTCGTTGTCGTTGTCGTTGTCGTTGTCGAGATTATCCTAGCGCCCCGGATTCTCTCGCATCCCAAAGTGTATCGCTCCGCCGATTACGATTACGACAACGACAACGACAACGACAACGACAACGATTGTGTTTGACTCGTTACCAACCCCTTTGAACCGACACCACCCCTGATCCCAACCGAGGCCTTAGTTACACTATGAAATCACTCCCTTTCATCTTTCTCATCTGGCTCGTTGCGGCGCTGCCGGTCCTGGCCGCCGATGGCATCCGCGAGGAGGCGGTGCACTTCAAGGCCGGGACCTCGGGCACCACGCTCAAGGGCCGCCTGCGCGGCGACCAGGACGTCGACTATGTGCTCGGGGCCAAGGCCGGGCAGCGGATGACGGTGGACCTGCACACCGACAATCCGCAAGCCTATTTCAATGTTCTGCCCCCGGGGACCGACGAGGCCATCTTCGTCGGCAGCAGCGCCGGCAATCGCTTCACCGGCTCCCTGCCGGCCGACGGCAACTACCGCATCCGGGTCTACCTGATGCGCCCCGCCGCCCGCCGTGGCGAGACGGCGAACTATCGGCTCGGTATCAAGATCGGCGGCGGCGCCCACGCGGGCGCCAGTGCCCCCAAGGGCGACTTCGCGGACAGCCTGGCCGGCGGCCCGGACTTCTGGCAAGTCACCGGCGTCGCCGCGAATGACCAACTCAACGTCCGGCGCAGCCCCTCGGCGAAGGCCGCGACCATCGTTGGTCTGCCCAACGGCGCCGTCCTGCGCAATCACGGCTGCGAGATGCACGGCGGCCAGCGCTGGTGTCAGGTCTCCATGCAGGACGACCCCGGCCGCCGCGGCTGGGTCGCCGGCCGCTATCTGCGCGAGTCGTCCAACTAGTCGCCCCCGAGAGTCTGCGCAGGCGTGCGCCGGACCTGCCGCCTTGGCCCAGGTCCAACCGTCGAGATGATCTGCTGCACGGGGCGGGTATCCACATCGGCCCGGCCATCGCGTTCAGGGCTGAAACCCCCGCAGCCGCAAGCTGTTGCTGACGACGAAGAGGCTGGAGACGCTCATCGCCGCCGCCGCGATCATGGGACTCAGGAGCCACCCGGTCAGCGGGTAGAAGACCCCGGCCGCCAATGGAATGAGGGCGACGTTGTAGGCATAGGCCCAGAAGAAGTTGAGCCGGATGGTGCGCAGTGTGCGCCGTGCCAGGGCGACGGCCGCGGCCACCGCGGTCAGGTCGCCGGTCATCAGGATGACCTCGCCCGCCTCCACGGCGATCTCGGTGCCGCTGCCGATGGCGATGCCGACGTCCGACTGCACGAGCGCCGGGGCATCATTGATACCGTCGCCGACGAAGGCGACCCGATGGCCCTGCGCCTGGAGACGCTTGACCTCGGCCGCCTTGTCGCCGGGCAGGGCCTCACTGATGACGCGCGCGATGCCGACCTGCCGGGCGACCGCCTCGGCGGTGCGGCGACCGTCGCCGGTCAGCATCGTCAGGGTCAGTCCCAGCGCGTGCAGCCGGGCGAGCGCCATGCGGCTGCTGGCCTTGATGGGATCGGCCACCGCCAGCACCGCCAGTAGTTGCCCGTCGGCCGCAAGATAGATCGGGGTCTTGGCGTCGGCGGCCAGGTGCCCCGCCAGGTCGGCCGCGACCGCGCGCTCGACCCCTAGTCGCGCCATGAAACGGTCGGCGCCGACCGCGACCTGGCGACCCTCGACCTGGGCCTGGATGCCGAACCCGGGGACGGCCTCCAGGTCGGTCGCCGGTGCCGTCACCAGACCACGCGCCCGTGCGGCCGCGACGATGGCCGTGCCGATCGGGTGCTCGCTGTGGACTTCAACGGCGGCGGCCAGGGCCAGGGCGGCGTCCTCGTCCGTACCGAAGGCGGTGAGATCGGTCAGGGCCGGTCGACCCTCGGTCAGGGTCCCGGTTTTGTCGAGCACCACCTGGTCCACCCGCGCCAGGGTCTCCAGGGCGGCACCGCGGCGGAACAGGATCCCCAGGGCCGCCCCGCGGCCGGTGCCGACCAGGATGGCCGTGGGCGTGGCGAGCCCCATGGCGCAGGGGCAGGCGATCAGCAGGACGCTGACGGCGGTGACGAAGGCGTAGCTCAGGGCGGGCGCCGGACCCAGCCACAGCCAGCCCAGGAAGGTCAGCAGGGCCGCCCCCATGACCAGGGGGACGAAGACCGCCGCGATGCGGTCGGCCACCCGCTGGATCGGCAGCTTGCCGGCCTGCGCCTCCTCCACCAGCCGCACGATCTGGGCCAGCACCATGTCCGCGCCCACGCGGGTGGCACGGTAGCGGAAGGCCCCGGTCTGATTCACCGTCGCACCCAGCACCGCGTCCCCGGGGCCCTTGCGCACCGGCAACGGCTCGCCGCTGATCATGGATTCATCGACATAGCTCCCGCCCTCGGTCAGGGTCCCGTCCACCGGGATACGCTCGCCGGGCCGCACCGCCAACAGGTCCCCGGGGACCACCGCCGCGGCCGGGATCTCCGCCTCCCCGTCCGGGCGTACCACGCGGGCGGTCTGGGGTTGCAGGCGCACCAGACGGCGGATGGCCTCGGAGGTGCGGCCCTTGGCCAGGGCCTCCAGGGTCCGCCCCAGCAGGATCAGGGTGACGATGACCGCCGCCGCCTCGAAATAGAGGTTGGCGGTACCGGCAGGGAAGGACCCGGGCAGCGTCAGCGCGGCGACCGAGTAGAGATAGGCGGCCAGGCTGCCGATCATCACCAGGGCGTTCATGCCGGGCGCCAGGTGCCGCAGTTCGGTCCAGCCGGCGCGCAGGAAGCGCCGCCCCGCCCAAAACAGGACCGGGGTGGCCAGGATGAACTGCACCCAATCCCAGCCGGGCGCGGGTGTCATCGCGTGCGCTGCCACCCCGAGCCCGTGCAGCAGCATGGGTATCATGCTCAGGAGCAGCAGCGGCACTGTAAAGACGGCCGCGACCATGAGGTCGCGTCGCAACCCGGCGAGTGCCGCAGCCTGCCGGGTCTGGTTCCCATCCGGGGCCGCGTCCGGTTCCGGCCTCGCGGCGGGCGCGATCGGCGTGTATCCCGCCGCGCAGATGGCCGCGACGATGCCATCGGGACTCAGCGTGTCCGGGAGATACCGGACCGTCGCGGCCTCGGTGCTCAGATTGACGGTGGCGTCGATCACCCCCGGCAGTGCCCGGACGGCGCGCTCCACCCGCCCCACACAGGCTGCACAGGTCATGTCGGAGACCCCGATCGTGGCGGTTGCCGACACCGGTTCGTAACCGGCACCCCGGATGGCCTCAAGCAACCGCGGGGCATCCACCCGGTCGCCCTGCACCACGGCCGTCTCCGCCGCCAGGTTGACCGCGGCGACCGTGACCCCGGGCTCTCGGGCCAGCACCCGCTCCACCCGCGCCACGCAGGAGGCGCAGGTCATGCCATTGACGCCGAAGCGGATTTCCTGGGTCATGTCAAACTCCTCGCGAACTGCCGACGACCCGCGCCAGGTCGCCGTTACGCCGCGTCCGCGGCAAGACTGTTTTCCTAGTAAATCACTTTTCTCGGATCAGTGGAGCGCTTAAAGTAGGGATACCCTGATGACAACCCGGCACCCCGAGGCCGGAACAACCGCGGGCGCAACCCAATGACCCCGATGCCACGCTACACCTGGCCCGCGATGACGGCCCACTGGCTGATCGCTGCCCTGATCCTGGTCGCCCTGCCGCTCGGGTGGTACATGCATGACCTGCCGCTCTCCCCCACCAAGCTGCGGCTCTATTCCTATCACAAGTGGATCGGTGTGACCGTGCTCCTGCTGTTCGTGCCGCGCCTGCTGATCCGGCTGCGGTATCCGCCGCCCGCGCCCTTACCGGCCCCCGCCTGGCAGCAGCGGATCGCCGCCCTGACCCACGGCGCACTCTACCTGCTGATGGCGGCCGTGCCGCTGTCCGGCTGGCTGATGAGTTCGGCCAAGGGATTCCCGGTGGTCTATCTGGGCCTGCTGCCCCTGCCGGACCTGGTGGCCCGGGACCCCGTGCTCGGCGATTGGTTGAAAGCGGCACACGAAACCCTGAGTTTTACCCTGCTGGGGCTCATCCTGCTGCATGTCGCCGCCGCCCTCAAGCACCAGTTGATCGAGCGCGACGTGACCCTGTGGCGGATGTTGCCGTTGAGCAAGTTGAGGAGCGCGCAAGCCGGGAAGGCGCAGTTTGGCCGCAAGTGAACGCCAAGAGACGCAAATGATCCATTACTCGCCGGGGCGGGACGCCCCGGCTCCCACTGCTGAGGACCACCAGATGTTTGCCTTACCACGAAACCGCCGCGCCGGCCTGGCATCCGCCCTGCCCGGCCTGCTGCTCGTCTTGGGCCTGGGCAGCGCCCAGGCCCTGGAGTTCAACCAGGTTCAGGCCGATCAGAGCAAGGTCAGCTTCGTCTCCCGGCAGATGGGCGTGCCGGTCGCGGGGACCTTCGCCAAGTTCAGCGGCACCCTCGCCTTCGACCCCGCCCAACCGACCCTGGCCGCGGCCCGCGTCGAGATCGATCTGGCCGGCATCGATGCCGGCTCACAGGAGGCAAACGACGAGGTCGTCGGCAAGCAATGGCTCAATGTGAAGGCCTTCCCGAGTGCCCAGTTCGTCGCGACCAGCGTCGAGGCACGCGGCGACAAAGGCTATACGGCCGTCGGCAAGCTCACGATCAAGGGCCAGACCCGGGAGGTCAGGGTCCCGTTCAAATTCCGACAGGAAGGCAACACCGGCATCTTCGACGGCGGCTTCGTCCTTAAGCGTCTGGATTTCGGGATCGGCGAGGGTCCCTGGTCCGATGTGAGCACGGTTGCCGACGAGATCGAGATCAAGTTCCATGTCGTCGCTACCACGGCCAAGCAATAGGTAACGAGTCAAGAACAAGTTAAGAACAACACCATTGCTGTAGTTGTCGTTGTCGTTGTCGTTGTCGTTGTCGTTGTCGTTGTCGTAATCGTAAAACGATGCCATCTGGCATTCAAGACAATCCTGGACGCTACGATAATCTCGATTACGATTACGACAACGACAACGACAACGACAGCGGTGCTGAGAACATTCCCTCCGGAACTTGTTTCGCTTATTAATGAACCGTGCCTGACCAGCCCCGGGCGATTGACCCGATCATCCACAAATCCACAAGCCGATCCAGAGAGCAACCACCATGAAGAAGATCGCCGCCGCCGCTGTTCTCGCCACCCTGTCCGCCGGCACCCTGGCCGACCCCGAGACCTATATTATCGAGGGCAGCCACACCCTGCCGCGGTTCGAGTACAACCACTTGGGCTTCTCCACCCAGGTCAGCCGCTTCGATAAGACCAGCGGCAAGATCGTCATCGACTTCGCCGCCAAGACCGGTTCCGCGGATGTCGTCATCGACGCCACCTCCGTCAACACCGGCAGCGCGAAATTCGACGAACACATCCAGAACGAGGACTTCCTGGATACCGCGAAATACCCCACCATCACCTTCAAGGCCGATCGCTTCAAATTCCAGGGCGACCGGCCGGCGAAGGTCGAGGGCCAACTCACCATCAAGGGCGTGACCAAACCGGCCACCCTCACCGTCACCACCTTCCACTGCGGGCTCCACCCCATGGTCAAGAAACAAGCCTGCGGCGCCAATGCCTTCACGAGCATCAAGCGCTCCGACTTCAACGCCGGCAAATATGCCCCCATGGTCAGCGATCAGGTTACCCTGACCATTCCCGTCGAGGCGATCAAGGAGTAGCCGCTCGCGGCAGCGGCGCGCCGGCCCCGACCATCATTGCGGCCACCTCGTCGGGCGCTATCCGTCGCGGCCGGGGGGCCGCTCCTACGGCGTAGGAGCGGCCCCCCGGCCGCGACGGTTACCTCCAAGGGTCCGTCCGGGCGGTCTTTCCGCGCCGCAACGACCTGTTTGACCGATGTTTGTTGACGTTTGTCCGCTAAGCATCGGATAACAGCGCGATTGCCTGACCAAGGATGCAGTGGTAAGGTTTGGAAGTTCAACCTCTCAGAGGTTGACGACTGGGTACGTGCAGGTGGTGCGGTCGACCAGGCGTCCGAAGAGTCCAGCGGGGAGGATCGTACGTGACGCAGACCTTATCCCACATCGATTTCGAGCGGCTGCTCAAACTCCGGCTGGCGGTCGCTCGCCACGGGGAGATGGACGCGGCCGGCTGGTGGAACACCAAGGGCATCCTCGGCCGCCATGGCGCGCTAGCGCTCAAGCGCGGCTTCCCATCGACTCACTATTTTGCGCAAGCCCGGATCGCCTTCGCGGTCGCGCGCAGCCGTTGCCAGGAACTCTTTGATCCGCCGGGGTGCATGACGCTCTGGCATCTGCCCGCGGAGGTTGAAGATCAGTTTGAAGAGCACTGGCAGGCCTGGTTGGACCAGGGCGAGCGGTGGGGCGCCTTCTTCGAGACGCTGGCGGCAGCGGGCGGGAAAGACCTTCTTGCGGAACTCGTCGAGTTTAGTCTCGTCGATCAAAGCCACCTCGACACGGTTGCCAAGCTGCGCCGGTCGGCCGAGGGCAGGTCGGTCCCCTTGTCCGGAACCTGCCGGCCGAGCGACGAAGTCATCACGCTACTGGCGGCCGGCTTCGCCAGAGGCGAGCGCGGTAACCCGGCGATCCCCTATGCACGGCTCGAGGACTGAGCATGGGGGCTCGCTTCAAGGTCTCGTCCTGCCTGGCCATCAAAGGCTCCCTGATCGATGAGACCTACGCGGTGTTTCGCGGCTGGGACTATGCCGCCTCGAAAACCGACAATCTCAAACGCGCTCGCGACGAAAACACCATCGGCGCCAAGAGTGCCAATTGGGCGCAGAATGTGTCCTGGGCGGTCAGCCGCCGCTTCGATCCTGCGGGTCGCGACCGCCCGCTCGTGGAGCTTGCCAAATCGGGGTGTGACCGGGAGGTCTGGCAACCGCTGCTCCTCTACCACCTGACCCGCGACGAGTTGCTCGTCCGCGATTTCCTCGTCAACTGGCTCTACCCCCAGTTGCGCGCCGGGGCCTACCGTCTGCGCGCCGCGGATGTGCTCCCCTACCTTAAGCGTTCGGGGTTCGGAGTTCGGAGTTCGGAGTTGGGTCTGCTGAACTATGAACCCCAAACTCGAACCCTGAACTCCGAACCTCAAACTCCGAACTCCGAACTCCGAACCTCAAACTCCGAACTCCGAACCTCAAACTCCGAACCCCGAACTCCGAACCCCGAACTCCGAACTCCGAACCCCGAACCCGCCAACTGGAGCGACTCCACCACGCAACGCGTTGCCTCCGGCCTATTGCGGCTCGCCGTCGACTTCGGGCTCCTCACAGGCACCCAGTCACGGGAGTTTGCCTCCTACCACCTACCGGAACCGAGCTTCATGTACCTGCTGCACGCCATGACGGACCGCGAGGCGAACGCCCGGCGTATCATTGATGCCGAGGACTGGCGCATGTACCTGATGGACGCCGCCGACGTGGAGCGCGAGCTGCTGCGCCTGCACCAGTTCCGCAAGCTGCACTACGAGGTCGCCGGCAGCCTCGCCCAGATCAAACTGCCGGCGGCATCCGCGGCCGAGTACGTGAGGGAGATCGGCTGATGCCCGACTGGAAGGCGCGCCTGACCCAGCAACTCGAACCGGTGCTGAAGCAGCCGGACCCCCGGCAGCAGCTCAGCGCCTACCACGACATGCCCTATGCCATCTTCCGCTATCCGCCGGAGGAGGAGTTTGGCGTCCGTCGGCAGGTCTCGCTGTTGCGCACGCGGCTGGAACAGTTGGGCAAACGGGTCACGGTCATCTCGCTGGCAGAATGCCTCGACGCGGCCCTGGAAGCGGAAGGCATGGGGCCCGCGGCCCTCATCGACGCCGAAAAATCGGTGGGCTTGGAGGTCACGGTCGACACCATCTTCCAGATCCTGAGCGAGTACCAACCCCTGGACGAACTGGTCGCCCGCCGCATCCCCAGTGACGCCGACCCCCTGCGCGACCTGGTGTTCATCGTGCGCGCCGGTGCGCTCTTCCCCATGTACCGCACGTCCGCGCTGCTGGAACAGCTCAAGGGCAAGGTCCAGGTTCCTGCCGTCCTGTTCTACCCGGGCGAACTGGACGGCGCCGCGGGGCTGCGGTTCATGGGTGTGCTGGATGCCGAGCATAACTATCGGCCGAAGATTTTTTAGTCGTCGGTCGTCGGTCGTCGGTCGTCGGTCGTCAGTCGTCAGTCGTCAGTGGTCAGCCCGATGAAGATTTCAGCGCCGAAGCCCGAACCCGAACCCGAACCCGAAGACCAAAGACCAAAGACGAGAGACTGACGACTGACGACTGACGACTGACGACTGAGACTGAAGACCGACGACTGAAGACCTATGACTACAATCAAAACCCTCTTCGCCAACGCCATCGACCGTCGTATCGAGGAGGTCATCAAGGTCGATCAGGCCGACGCGGCGATCATCCGCGACGAACTGGCCGAATACGTTGTCACCGACTCGATCCGCGCACATTTTCTGAAGATCTTCGACCACTACCTGACCACCTGGCAGAAGCCCAACGAAGGGATCGCCATCTGGACCTCGGGGTTCTTCGGCTCGGGCAAGTCCGGCTTCGCCAAGTACCTCGGTCTGGCGCTGGCCAACCGCGACATCCTCGGACAGGGTGCCGGGGAACTGCTCGCCCAGCGCTGCAAGGACACCAAGGCCCAGGCAAAAATCCAGGTCCTGCTGACCAACATCGCCGAGCAAATCCCCACCGAGGCCGTGATCTTCGACGTCTCCACCGACCGCGGCATCCGCACCGGCAATCAGAGCATCACCGAGATCATGTACCGGCTCTTCCTGCAGAGCCTGGGGTACGCACGGGATCTCGATCTGTCCGAGTTGGAGATCACGCTGGAGGAAGAAGGCCGCCTCGACGCCTTCAAGGCCAAGTACCGGGAGGTCTTCGACAAGGACTGGGACTACGAGAAGGGCAAGATCGCCATCGCCGTCCAGTTGGCGAGCCGCGTCATGCACCTCATGGACCCGGCCACCTACACGACGGCCGACAGTTGGCGCGAATCGGCAATGGATCGCGCCGACATCACCCCCGGGGACCTGGCGGCCCGCTGCCTGGAACTGATGTCCCGCCGGCGGCCAGGCAAGAACCTCCTGTTCGTCATCGACGAGGTCGGCCAGTTCGTCGCCCGCGACGTGCAGAAGATGCTCGATCTCCAGGCGGTTGTGCAAAGCCTCGGGCGGGTCGGGCGCGGCAAGCTGTGGATCCTCGTCACCTCCCAGGAAAAGCTGACCGAGCTCGTGGGCGGCCTGGACGACCGCCGGGTCGAACTCGCCCGCCTGATGGACCGCTTTCCGTCTGAACTTCAAGTTCACCTGGAGCCTTCCGACATCTCGGAGGTCACTAGCAAGCGCGTGCTCGCGAAAAACGCCGAGGCCGAAAAGATCCTGCGCGAACACTTCACCGAGCACCGCGGCCGGCTGACGGACAACACCCGCCTCACCGCGGACATCAAACTGCCGGAACTCAAAGCCGACGCCTTCATCGACCTCTACCCGCTGCTCCCCTATCAGATCGACCTCATCATCCAGATCGTCTCCGGGCTGCGGACCCAGGGCGGCGCGAGCAAGCACGTCGGTGGCGCCAACCGCACCATCATCAAACTCGCCCAGCAATTACTCATCCATCCGGACGTGGACCTGGCCAGCCAACCCATCGGCACCCTGGCCCGCGTGGACCAGATCTACGACCTTGTCTCCGGCAACATCGGCAGCGAGATTCGCGCCAAAATCGCGGACATCGGTACCAAGATCGCCCACCCGTCCGCCCAAGCGGTCGCCAAGGTGATCTGTCTGTTGCAGTACGTGCGCAGCGTTCACCGCACGGCCGAGAACATCGCTGCCGCGCTGCACCCGGCCATTGATGCCGATTCACGCCTGGCCGAGGTCCGACAGGCACTCGATGCTCTGGAGAAGGGCCTGATGGTCCGTCGCGGCGACGACGGCTACCGGATTCCCTCCCCGGCCGAGGATGACTGGGAACGCCAGCGCGCCGCGCTGGTCCCCAAGCCCGGCGACACCGCCCGCCTGCACGCCGAGGCCGTCACCGCCCTCTGGCAGCCGCAACCCTCCCACAACCTGCTGGACGTCAAGCCCTTCAAGGCGGGGCTCTACCTGGGTGAGCGCCTGGCAGTGGAAGGGGATATCCCGTTCCACCTGGCCCTGGCCGAGTCGGGGACTGAATTCGATCAACAAGTGGAGGCGTTCCGCCGTCGCAGCCAGACCGAGACCCAGGCCGTCTTCTGGATTGCCGCGATGGGTGACGCCATCGACCGCGAGACCGTCGAACTCCATCGCTCCAAGGAGATGCTGTCCCGCAAGGAACGAGGCCCCCAGACCCCGGATGAGAGCGCCCTGGTGGCGGAGGAGAAGATCCGCCAGCGTCGCCATCAGGACGAGCTCCGGCGCCTCACCAAACAGTCCCTGCTCACCGGCACCATCTTCTTCCGCGGCAATGACCGCAGCCCGGACGAGGGTGCCAGCGAGGTTTCCCGCACCGCCGCCAAGGTCCTCTCCCAGGCCCTGCCGGAGGTCTTCGACCGCTTCGCGGAGGCCGCCGCACGGGTCACCAAGAACGACCTGGACGCCCTGCTGACCACCGAGAACCTGCGGGGACTGACTCCCCTCTACGCGGATCTCGGACTGGTGCGGGACCAGGGCGGCAAACCCGTCTTCGACGCGGAGACCGGGGTGCTCGCCGAGGTGCTGGCCCGCATCGAGAACCGCACCAGTTACGGCGAGACCGCCAGCGGGCGCTGGCTGACCGATGAGTTTGCCAAGGAACCCTTCGGCTGGGAGTTCGACACCGTGCGGCTCCTGGTCATCGCGCTGCTGCGCGCCGGCAAGATCGAGGCGACCAGCAAGGGGCAGGTCATCGACTCCGCCCTGTCACTCGACGCGCGCACCACCTTCAGCAACAACAACCTGTTCCGCCAGGCATCCTTTCGCCCGCGCACCACCGACTGCGAGTTTATGGACTACATCGAGGCGTGCGAGGCTTACAAGACCTGCTTCGGGAAAGAGATCCAGGAGTACGAGGAAAACATCATCGCGGCGGCCATCCGCGCGACCACCGAGGGCTTCGAGGAAAAGTTGCGGGAGGTCCTCGCCCAGCTCGACAAGCATGGGCTACCCGGTGGCGAGGTGATTGCCGCCGCCCTGAGCAACAGCGTCGGCTTCCGCCGCCGGCAAGACTGCCAGACACTCAAGGCCTTCACCGCCTGTCACCAAGCGCTGAAAGAAGCCATCAAGCGGGGCGTTGAGCTCGCCCAGGCCCTGACGGAGCCCGCGCTCCACGACCTGGGCCGGGCGCGCAAGGCCATCGATACCCTCTGGCCCTTCCTGGAACAGGAGCCGAACTTAAGCGACAGCGACCGGGACCACGCCGCGCAGCTCAAAGACCTGCTGGCCCGGGAGTCCTTCTTCCGCGAACTGCCGGCCATCGATCAGCACGCCAAGGCCCTGGAGACCGCCCACCAAGCCCGCTTGCAACAGGCGCTCGACGCCCGAACAGCGGCTTACGCGGACGCCCTCCAACAACTGCGCGGCACCCCCGGCTGGGAGGAGGTGGGCGAGGACCAGCGCAACCGCATCGCCGAGCCGCTGGCGACATACACTGTCGCGACGGCCGCCATCGCGTCGATACCTCAGCTCCGAGCGGACCTCGACGCCTGCTCCGTCCGGCGCGACAAGGCCGTCGAAGACCTGATGCGTCTGCTCGACGGCAACCGGGTCGTCAAGATCAGCGCCGCCGGCTTCTTCTCCGGTGGGATCGAGAACGAGGAACAGCTCGATCAGGCGCTCGACGGGCTGAAGGAGCAGTGTTTGGAACTCATCGCGGCCGGCAAGAAGGTATTGGTTCAATAAGACACGATCGCCATGAGAGCCTCCATTGACCTGCGCACCCTCGCCAGTCGCGAAAGCGAGCAAACCGAGTGGAAAGAGAATGTTGCCGATATTGACGATGTCGTCGAGACCTTGTCGGCTTTCGCCAACGACTTGCAGAATCTTGGCGGGGGCTATGTCGTGTGCGGTGCACAGGAAGAAAAGGATGAGCATGGCTTTCCGAAACTTGTACTCACCGGACTCACCGCATCACGTTTGAAGGAAGTCGAAGGCAAGACGCTGAGCAGATGTCGCGATCTCGTCTCACCGCCGATCACACCGCTCGTTGAAGAGTTGCCTGCCGAGCAACCGGAGCGTCGCATCCTGGTATTCATACAACCGGCGACGGATCAGGCGCATACGTTTCGGCGAGGTAAGGACGGCGGCAAGCACTATGTGCGGGTCTCTCGCTCGACCATCGAGGCCCGTAACGGGGTCCTGCGCAATCTGCTTGTGCGCAAAGGCGCCATGGAGCCATGGGACCGTCGGCCCTGTAACGCGGCAACCGAGAACGATATCGATTTGCTCGCGCTACGCGAGGCCCTGCAACGCATGGGCGTATTCTCATCCATGCGCGGTTTGGAACCTTATCTATCGGACACGGCGCAGCTCAGCCCGTTCGTGCCTTCACTGTTCATCCGCGAGCCGCTCTCCGGCGTTCTGCGACCACGTAACTTCGCTGTGCTCCTGTTCGGCCACGAGACCCAGCGGTTTATCCCAGGTGCATTCAGCATCTTCTCCATGTACCCCGAAACGGACCGTTCCGACGCCCATTCGGAGCGCCACGAGGTTGCCGGAAATCTTCTGGAGCAGGCCCGGCGTCTGGGGCAACTCCTGGACGTCCAATCGCATGTCGTCATCGACAAGGTCAGTCGAGAGACGCCCAATGCCATGAAATACCCGACGCGTGCGCTGTACGAAGCCATGGGCAACGCCCTTGCCCATCGGGATTACGAATCCGATCAGCCGACCCGCATCACTGTATTCTCTGACCGCATCGAGTTGTTGTCACCCGGCTCTCTGCCGATTGGGGTCGACCCGTCCGAATTTCGCGAGGGCCGGGCGAGCCCCAAGTGGCGCAACCAGACACTCGCCTGGTTCTTCACCCGTCTGCAAATTGCACAGGCCGAGGGTCAAGGGATACCGACCATTCTGCGGGTCATGCGCGAAGAGGGGTGCCCACCACCGCAATTCGAGGTCGACGACTCGCGGGTGCTATGTGTTTTGCCGGCCCACCCCAGACACGCCATCCTCCAAGACCTGCGCAGCGCCGAGCAGGCCCTTGCCTTGGGGCAGTTGGAACGAGCGCAGGCACAGATCGCTTCGATCCTGGCCAGAGACCCACTCAACTATCGGGCGATCCAACTCTTCGCGGAAGTGCATCAAGGGCTGCGGGCACCCGCGGTTGTGGCGGATTTCGTCAGCGCCCACCTCAGCGCATTAGGCGGAGTCCCGGCCCCGGTGCTCGTGCAATTGGCCGAAGCCCTCGTTTCCAGCGGGCGTCCGTCCGACAACGAAAGAGTTTTATCGAAGCAACTCCTCACCTTCGCGTCTCGCGGGCGTCTGGAAGAGCGAGAATTGCGGAAAATCCTGGTCGCTATGTTAAGGGCTCGCGAGGAGGAATCCGCCCTCGCCTTGATTGAGCAACAGCTCCAACAAAATCCCGACTGGAGCCGCAATCCCTCGTTACTCCAACTGCGCGGTGACGCCCTTCTGGGGTTGGCAAAACATTGCAGTATGACGGGAAAGAATCGCGCACTTCCGCCCAGAACCAGGCAACGCGCCTGGCAGCAATTCCATGCCTATTTGGACCGTTCCGAGCATGATCTGAAGCAGGCCCGCGACCTCAGCGTCGACACCCAACTGACTGGCCAGATCGACAAGAACATGGCATTCCTCGCGTGTCTACGTAAAGACAATCAACCACCGCATAGCGGGAAGCGTTAGCAATGGAAAAAGACATGCCCCATGGTTCGAATTTATGATCGCGAGCGAAAAATTTACGCTCGCGAGCGTATTTTTGCGCGTCATAGTTCAAGCATCTGTTTGTAAAAATATATTTACGGTTCTGCCTGGACCGGGAAAGTTCCGAGTTTGGAGTTCGGAGTTTGGGGTGCGGGATTCCAGGTGGGGCTTTTGTCTTGAGGGTGATGACCGGTCGGAGCACACTGGGTCACGGGGAGCAGACCGGAACTTGGAGCGAGGTTTTCAGGCATGACAACGCGTGTTGACGGCGCTGATGAAAACGGTCAGATGCGCCTGCTGGAGCCGCTGACGGGGGTGGTGCGAGCGCGGGTCGCGGTGACCGTCCTCCCGGATATCCCGCTCCCATGGTCACCGCGAGCGATCCCGCCTGCGGTGCATCCGCCGGCGGCAACGGCGCCAGAGGAAGCGACGACGGCGATGCCCGTCGCGCCATTGACCGGCGATGCCGTAGTCGACCATTACCAGCGGCGCACTGCGCTTGGTCGCGATCTCCTCGAATTGCGGCGTGCCTATATCCTGGGCGGAGGCAAACTGCTGAGCTGGGATGAACTCGATGAAGAAATGCGTGAACGTCGTGGCGGAGCCTAAGTTTCGCGTCAGCGAGATCCCGCTGCGATCACTGCCGGCGACGACGACATGACCGCCCCCCTGGATAGGGTGTCTCACCTGCGAGGCCCTGCGCCATGATGTTCTCGTGCGTGGCACGTCATAGGCCGCCGCGAATATGAGCGCGCGTATATTTTTCGCGCGCGCGTTTATTTATACGCATCCTTTAACAAGAACAATGTTTTAGCGAAAGTCTACCGCCCAAATCTCAAGTCACCCCGAACCCCGAACCCCGAACCAAAAGCATGGACAAAGACACCCGCAACCGCATCCAACGCGCCACCCAGGCGGCTCGCGGGCTGCTTGAGCAGGATTTCGAGGACCAATTAGCGGGAGTCTTCGACATCCAGCTGGACGGTACTATTGCGGAAAAGCCAGGCAATCATCTCGACGCGGCGCAGCGGATCGTGCGGACCAAGCTGGTGGCCGCGGTCGAGCATTTTCGGGCCAGCGGCCAGAGCGCGGCCGAGGCGGTGGCGAGTTACCGGCGGGAGGCGGCGTTCACGACCCTGAACCGGTTCGTCGCGCTCAAGATGCTGGAGGCCCGTGGGTTGGTACAGGAATGCATCTCGCGGGGCGAGCAGTCGTCGGGGTTCAAGGAGTTCTGCGGGCTCGCGCCGGGGCTGGTGCAGCTTCCGGATCGCGGCTACCGGCTTTACATCGAGAGCCTGTTCGACGAGATCGGTCGCGAGGTGCGAGTGCTGTTCGACCGGCGCGACCCGGCGAGCCTGCTGTGGCCCGCGCGTGCGACCCTCTTCGGCTCTCAGCAGCCGGGCTTGCTGGAGATCCTCAACGACCCCGAGTTGGCCGGCGTCTGGGACCAGGACGAGACCATCGGCTGGGTCTACCAGTATTTCAACGGCGACGACGAGCGCCGGCAGATGCGCGCCGAGAGTCAGGCGCCGCGCAACAGCCGCGAGCTGGCTGTCCGTAATCAGTTCTTCACCCCGCTCTATGTCGTTCAGTTCCTCACCGATAACAGCCTCGGCCGCATCTGGTACGAAATGCGCCGGGGCGACACCCGTCTCAAGGACCTCGACTATCTGGTGCGGAAGGGGTCGTCGGTCGTCGGTCATCGGTCATCGGCGAAAGACTCTCCGGCTGACGACCGGCGACTGACGACTGACGACTCTCCGACCGACGACGCAGCCCCTACCCGCACCAAAAAAGACCCGCGGGATCTCAGGATTCTGGACCCCGCGTGCGGCTCCGGGCACTTCCTGCTCTACGCCTTCACCCTGTTGCTGACGATCTACCAGGAGGCCTGGGAGGACCCGGATGCCCCCGTCGGCGAGGTCACGGACCGCACCCTGCGCGACGACTATCCGGACCGGGACGCCCTGCACCGGGCACTGCCCGGACTCATCCTGCGCCACAACCTGTACGGCATCGACATCGACCCCCGCGCCGCCCAGATCGCCGCCCTGGCCCTGTGGCTGCGCGCCCAGCGGGGCTATCTGGAGCTAGGTGTCCCGCGCGGGGAGCGCCCGCCCATCCAGCGCACCAACATCGTCGTCGCCGAGCCCATGCCCGGCGAGCCCGAGCTGCGGCGGGAGCTGCTGACGACCCTGGACCCGGACCTGGCCCGGCTGATCGAGCAGGTCTTCCAGCGGATGGAACTGGCGGGGGAGGCCGGCTCCCTGCTGCGCATCGAGGAGGACATCCGCGCCGCCGTGCGCGAGATCTACGGCGAGCAGGGACCCCTGTTCCGCGCCCTGGACGAGGCGCGCTGGCAGCAGGCGGAGGCGGCCGTCCTGCACGCCCTGCGACACTATGCGGAGCAGTCGGTCAACGGCCAGGCCTATCGGCGTCGCCTGTTCAGCGAGGACGCCGCCCGCGGTTTCGGATTCATCGACTTGTGCGGGTTGCGCTTTGATGTCGCCCTGATGAATCCGCCCTTCGGCGCCCCCTGCGCCCGCGCCGGTCCCTACCTCGCGGGCGCCTATCCCCGCTCCAAGGGCGACCTGCTCGCCGCCTGCGTCGAGCGTGGGGTACAGTGGCTGCACCCCGCCGGTATCCTGGGTGCCATCACCTCCCGCACCCCCCTGTTTCTGACCAGTTACCGGCACTGGCGCCAAGGCGTGCTGCTCGGCGAGGCCAGACCCACGGTGCTGGCGGATCTGGGCCACGGGGTCATGGACGCGGCGATGGTCGAGGCCGCGGCCTATTGTCTGATCAAACAGTGAAACGGATGAGGATGGCCATGCTGACAAGCATCGAAGGTATTTACGAGAACGGGCGAGTGTGGCTACTGGAGCCGCTGCCCGGCGTGGCGCGGGCGCGGGTGGTGGTGACCCTGCTGCCCGAACCACCGGCACCACTGCCGCCGCCCGCGCCAGACACCAGCGATCAAACCGGGAGCCTGGCCCCGGACGGGGCCGCAGTGGCGCTCAGTGCGTTGGGGCGCGATCTACTGGCCATACGCCAACGCGCCCTGGCATGCGGGTTGGCACTCGCCCCCGTGGACGCCATCCTGGAGGAGGTCAGGCAAGGGCGCGCGGAGGCCGGCGATGACCACGACCTACGTTGACGCCAACGCCCTGATCGTCGCCTATCGCGGCGACCAACCGGCGGCCCAGGTGGCTCTCGCCCTCCTGGGCGATCCGGCCCGGCGCTTCGTCGCCAGCCCCTATCTGCGGCTGGAGACCCTGCGCAAACCGCTGTTCTACCGGCGTGAAGACGAGATCACCTTCATGGAACGGTACTTCGCCACGGTCAGCCTGTGGATCCCCACCAGCGACCAACTGGTCGCACGGGCGCTGAGCCTCGCGGCCCACTGGGACCTGGGGGCGATGGACGCCTTGCACGCCGCCGCCGCATTGCAGGCCGGGGCCGAGGTCTTCTTGACCATGGAGCGTCCCACCAAGCCCTTGTTCCTGGTTCCGGGACTCAACGCCGTCTCACTTCACCCCCAGGAGTCCCCTCTGTGAGCCTGTTCCTGCGACTGCTGGAGGACGACGACAAGGCCCTGGCCCTGCGGACCGCCCTGCGCGCCGTCGCCGCCGGCGAGCCCGATCCGCGGGTGTTCGAGGCCGATCCCGATGCCTTCGCGCTGGTGCCTGGGGCGCCGTTTGCGTATTGGGTTACAGATCAAATACGGGAAACCTTTCTGACATTTCCGTCTGTCGAAACTCATACCGTCGTAACAAGCGGAACCGGGACCCTTGATGACTTTCGATTCCTGAGACTTTGGTGGGAAAGCACGGCAGAGAACATGTGGTTTCCCTACGCAAAAGGCGGTGCTTATGCCCCGTACTATTTCGACCATTATCTGTCGGTCAACTGGGGGCACGACGGCCAAGAGATGAAGGCGTGGATCGTCGTACGCTATGGCGGTGGTCACTGGGCGCGAAACATCCGGTCGACCGAGCATTATTTCCGCCCCGGCCTCACCTGGCCGCGGCGGACCAGCAGCGGCCTATCCATGCGTGCCATGCCGGCGGGCTGCATCTTTGCGGACAAGGGACCCGCCGCCTTCGTTGAAGGCGATGACCCCCAGACCCTGCTGACGCTGCTCGGCGCGGTCAATTCGGCGCCCTTCGGTGCCCTAGTTGAGCTGCAGCTAGCTGCCGCAGATGCTGCCGCCCGATCCTACGAGGTCGGCCTGATCCAGCAGACCCCAGTCCCCCCGCTGACGACCGACGACGGACGACCGACGACCCACGCCCAAACCCTGTCCACCCTGGCCCACCGCGCCTGGTCCCAAAAACACGCCCTAGACACCGCCACCGAAACCTCCCACGCCTTCCTGCTGCCGGCCCTGCTCCAGGTTCCCGGCGAGGACCTGGCCGCCCGCGCCGCGGCCTGGTCCGATCGGGTCCAGGCCACGGAGGCGGAGCTTGCCGACATCCAGGCGGACATCGACGACCGCTGCTTCGCGCTCTACGGGATCGACGGCGAGGACCGACGGCGGATCGAGGTCGGCCCCGGCGGCACGCTCGATGCGGCGCCCACCGATCCAGGCGAGGACGGGGGCGAGGACGACGAGGGCCCCGGCGCGGTCGCCGACCCGGCCCCGCTGACCGCCTTGCTGGTCTCCTGGACCCTCGGTGTCGCCTGCGGACGCTTCGACCTGCGGCTCGCGACCGGCCAGCGCGCCGCGCCCGCTGCGCCGGGACCCTTCGACCCCCTGCCAGTCTGCCCGCCCGGCCAATTGCAGAACGCCCAGGGCCTGCCGGCAGGAGCCGAAGACCTGCCCGCCGCGTATCCCGTCGACATCCCTTGGGATGGCATCCTGGTGGACGATCCGGGGCATGAGCGCGATCTCGCCGCGCGCAGCCGCGCTGTCTTCGATATCGTCTTCGCCGATGGCGCGGACGCCGCCTGGCGCGAGGCCGCCGAGATACTCGCAGGCCGGGGGAATGACCTCCGGGCCTGGTTCGCGCGGTCATTCTTCGCGGACCACATCAAGCGTTACTCCAAGAGCCGCCGCAAGGCCCCGATCTACTGGCAGCTCGCGACCCCCCCGGCGGGCTACTCAGTCTGGCTCTATTACCATCGCTTCACTCGGGACACCCTGTACAAGGTCCTCAACGACTCTGTGACCCCCAAGCTCCAACACGAGGAACGCAAGCTGATGGGGCTGGTCCAGGGCGCCGGTGGCACCCCGACCGCCAACCAGCGTAAGGAGATCGCCAAGCAGGAAAGCTTTGTCGAGGAACTCCGAACCTTCCGAGAAGAGGTCGGTCGGGTTGCCCCATTGTGGAATCCGGACCTCAACGACGGCGTCATCATCAACTTCGCGCCCCTGTGGCGCCTGGTGCCCCAGCACCGGGCCTGGCAGAAGGAGTGCAAGGACTGCTGGGAAAAGCTGGTCGCCGGCGACTACGACTGGTCGCATCTGGCGATGCACCTCTGGCCCGAGCGGGTCGTGCTCAAGTGCGCCGCAGACCGCAGCCTCGCCATCGCCCACGGGCTTGAAGCGGTCTTCTGGAAAGAGGGAGACAATGGGAAGTGGCTGCCCCTCAAGGTTGCGCAGGCAGAGGTTGACCGCCTCATCGCGGAACGTCACTCCGCCGCGGTCAAGGACGCGCTGAACAGGCTACTGGAGGCCCCCGCGCCGGCCACTGGCAGTAGCAGTGGCCGCAAGTCGTCGGGACGGGTCCCGGCTCGGCGCGTTCCTTCTGCCCCGAGGTCAGATAACGTCGGCCCAGGCTCCAGACCGGCAACGGGTTCCGCCGCCCCTGATCCGGTCGTGCTGGACGCCGTCAAGCAGGCCATCGCCGCTGCTGTGGGTGGGGCCAGCAAGTCCGAGGTCCTCGCGGCCACCGGCCTCAGCGACGCTCAGTGGAATCTCGCCATCAACGCCTTGCTCGCCGAGGGGACGGTCACCAAGACCGGCGCCGCGCGCGGCACAAGGTACCATTCCCCGGGATAACCAGGGTTCAGAGGCGCCAGATGCTCCAATATCTCCGATTCAAAGATGTCGGACCTGCTCCCCAGATGGAGATCACCTTCAAGAAGCGCATGAATTTCTTGGTTGGCGATAACGGTCTCGGTAAGACGTTTCTCCTCGATGCCGCCTGGTGGGCTCTCACCAGGACATGGGCTCGGAACCAGCTCATGCCGAAACGCCAGGCAATTCGTATCCGCAATGGGAAGCGGATCATGCAGCCGGCACCCAACCCCGAAATTGTTTATCGCTACACGAAGAAGTCGGGTGGCGGAACCCACCAACACACGAGCAAGTTCGATCGGGAAAGCCAGTACTGGCCGCTTCCTCAGGGAAGGCCACCGATGCCGGGATTGGTTCTCTATGCCCAAGTGGACGGTGGATTTTCCTGCTGGGATCCCGCGCGCAATTACTGGAAAGGCGACAACCCAGACCGCGAAGCGGCGTATCGGTTTAAGCCGGATGAGGTCTGGGACGGCCTGCCCCGCGACGCCCCGGATAAGCTCTGCAACGGCCTTATAACCGACTGGGGGTATTGGCAACTGGAGAACGCCGAGCCTTTTCAACAGCTCAAGAAGGTCCTCAAGGCCCTGTCGCCGTCTGAGGATGAACCGTTGGCACCGGGTGGGCTGATCAGTAAGGTCTCAATGGAGGACTCACGAAAGCACCCGAGCATCAAGACGCCGTACGGCCAAACGGTTGCGCTGATTCATGCGTCAGCGGGTATTCGGCGCGTCGTCGCGCTCGCGTACCTGTTGGTTTGGGCATGGCAGGAGCACCTGGACGCTTGCGAACTCCAGGCGAAGGAGCCTGCGCGGGAGATCATCTTTCTGATCGACGAGATCGAGGCCCACCTGCATCCCCAGTGGCAGCGCCGCATCGTCCCCGCGCTTCTGGATGTCATGGCGGCGCTGACCGGAGAGCATACGATCCCCGTTCAGTTGATCACAGCAACGCATTCGCCTTTGGTGCTCGCCTCATCTGAGCCGCGCTTCGATGACAGCAAGGATGCGATCTGGGAACTGGACCTGACCCACAATGAGGTGCAGTTGCGTGCATTCCCATGGAGTCGCCGGGGCGACGCCAATGCGTGGTTGACTTCATCAGCCTTCGACTTGAAGGAGCCCAGGTCCTTGGAGGCGGAACGGGCAATCACCCAGGCACTGGCGTTGCTGCGACAGGAGTCCCCGCCGCTCGCGGAAATCGATCAGGTCGATGCCGCATTGCGGGGGGTGTTAAGCGACATCGACCGGTTTTGGGTCCGCTGGTCCCACTATCGGGAATCGCAGCAGGGGCGAGACAGTTGATTCGGGTTACGCCGGCTCCTGAGCCACCCGATTTCGACGTAAGAGTGCGTCAACCCGGATTGCTTGCCATCGCCGAGATGACTGGTCAGATTCCAACCCATCCGCGAAAGTCGGGAAAGGCATTCAAGCAACGAACCCGCAAGGAAGTCCAGTCCGACGGCACCAGTATTGCCGTCCTGATCGATCGTCCGGAGGACCTGCCGTCGTCTGAGATCGAACCCTATTGGACCGAGGCCATAAATGATCTGATGCAAGCCTACGACGAAGTCTGTGCCTATTCGTGCTTTCGCATTCATCCGTGGACAGGGGCGGCCTCGGTCGATCACATGGCACCGAAGTCGCTTGCCTGGGATCGCGTCTACGAGTGGAATAATTATCGCCTGGCCGCTGCGCGATTGAACGCGCGCAAGAGCGCTTGCGGGGATGTGCTCGATCCGTTCGAGGTGCAATACGGTTGGTTCGAGTTGGAACTGGTAGGGTTCCAGGTTATTCCGGGGCATAGTTTGCGGGAGGATGATGATATTCGCAAGAAGGTCCAGAACACGATTGATCTGCTCAGATTGAACGACTTCCGATCTGAGCGCGAGAAGGACGCAGTAAGCTATTGGGAATCAGATATTTCATTCGCTCGGCTGACGAAGGAGTCTCCGTTCGTTGCGATGGAACTACGCCGTCAGAGCCGGCTGCGTGATGGAGAAGTCTGATGCACGCTTTCCACGACTACCTCTGCGACCACCTGGCCGATCTGCTGCGCAAGCGCTCGGTGGTGGTCTTCTACGACCCGCGCAATGAGTTCAATCCGTTCTTTGATCGCGAACTGGAGCCGCAGGACGGCGATCCGCTGCCGCGTGTGACGATCGGTACCCGCACTGCCTTTATCGCCCGCTACGCGGGCAGTTTCTTCGGCCTGCGCGCGGCGGCCGAGCCGATCGTGGCGGCCGGCCAGCCGGAACCGCTGATCCTGTATCTGCCGGGCATCGCGAGGGACCACGCGGGCTCGGTGCTGATGGAGCTGGAACGGGGCGGTACCTGTTATGAACCGCAACTCAAGCGGCTGGCGCTGAACGTGCTGCGCCAGCGGTTCACCGACGGACAGATCGACGAGATGCTCCGGCCGGCCGCAGTGACCTACGACGATATCGTGGCCTTTCTGGCTCAGGGGGGACAGGTAGCCTCAGTGCTTCACACCCTGTTCGGCGGCGCTCAAGGCGAGGCGCTGCTCACGCAGTGGCTGGCGTCCGACGCCAAGGACGGCATCCTGGTGGAGAAAGAGGCACTGCCCGAGCTCCTCAAGCTGATCAGGGTGCGATTGGGTCTGGAACTTCCGGATGGCACGGCCCTCTCCCAGGCGCGGGAGAAGACCTGCCGCTATGTCTTGGTCAACGAGTTCCGTGCCGACCTCGCTTGTGCACCGCCGCCGTCGGTCGGGATGGTACCGGGTCCATCGACCAAGGAGCACCTTGAGCGGATTCGCGATGTGGCGGAGGGCCTGCGGCGGCGCTATCCGCAGGCGTACCTGGGCCTGGCGGATACCGTGGAGCAGCAGTTGGGGCTCGCGGGGGCCGGCGTACCGGCCGCTCATCTGGGGTCCATCGACACCTTCCGGTTCGAGGAGGGGGGGCTGCTCGCCCACGCCACGGCACTGATTGTCGGGAAGGACTTCGACGCGGCCTTGGGCATCGTCACCGCGCGTGGCCGCAGCTTCTGGGTCGACCGTGAGCTGCGCCGCCAGGCCCAGTGGGAGACGTGTCGGCTGATGGCGGAGCTCGGACTCGAGCTGGAGCGGGTCCGCGTGGCACTGGGCAAGATGACAACTGATCCCGCCAAGTGGCTCACCGCCTATACGGCCGAAGACGGCTGGCATCGCGCCGACAGCCTACAGCGACGACTGGAGGCCTGGGTCGCCAAGATGGACGACGAGCCGGAAGCGGAGCAGGCGCTGGCGGTCATCCGCAAGGCGCATGAATACCTGCTGCGGACGATGGCGGATGGATTCGCCAAGGCGTTCGCCGCAGCCGCCTGGACGGTGCCCGGCGCGCTGCACCAGACCCGCATCTACCCGGAGGTGGTGCAAGCCATGGGCGGGCGCGTCGCCTATGTCCTCGTCGATGCCATGCGCTACGAGATGGGGGTGGACCTGGCGCGCCAGATCGAAGGTGCCAAAGACCTGAGGGTCCAAGCGGCCGTTGCGGCGCTGCCGTCGATCACCCCCGTCGGGATGGCGGCGTTGCTGCCGGGGGCCGCGGCCAGCTTCGACCTGATCGACGCGAAGGGCAAGCTGGCGGCACGCATCGAAGGCACGGAGATGGCCGGTCTTAACGAACGGCTGAAGTTCCTCAAGGCCAAGGTACCGGATGTGGTGGAGATGACCCTGGGCAGGCTGCTCGGTAGCTCCCCGGCAACGATCCGCAAGAAGATCGGCAGCGCCTCGCTGGTGGTGATCCGCTCCCAGGAGATCGATTTCGCCGGTGAAACAGACAGCGACCTGCTCGCCCGGCAGGTGATGGATACCGTCATCGGCAATCTCGCCCGGGCGGTGCGCAAACTCGCCGCCGCCGGCATCGAGTACTTCGTCATCACCGCCGACCACGGTCACCAGTTCGCCGTCCGCAAGGGCGAGGACATGAAGACGGACAGCCCCGGTGGCGCCACCCTGGACCTGCACCGCCGCTGCTGGATCGGCCATGGGGGCAGCACGCCGGCCGGAACCGTGCGGGTGGCCGGGGCTGAGTTGGGATACCACACTGACCTGGACTATGTCTTTCCGACCGGGCTCGGGGTATTCAAGGCGGGTGGCAGCCTGAGTTTCCACCACGGTGGATTCAGCTTGCAGGAGTTGGCGATCCCGGTCGTCAGTCTGCGCATGACAGCCGGCAAACCGGCGAAGGTTCCCTGCGTGCAGGTCCGGATCGACGGCTGTCCAGCGGCGGTGACCAACCGTACCTTCGGGCTCAAGGTGGGCGATCTGCTCGCGACTGAGCAGATCGTGCTGCGGGTCGTGCTGATGGCCGGCGCAGAAGAGGTGGGTCGCATGGGGATGGCGGTTGGCGGGGAGCTCGACCGCGGGAAAGGCACGCTGACACTAGCGCCGGGGACCGAGGCGAGTGTGGGCATGATGCTGACCAACGACACCTGCCAGTCGCTGCGGGTGGTGGTGCTGGATGCGCATACGGATAGCGTGTTGGCCGAAACCGCTGAGCTGCCGGTGAAATTGGGGATTTGACGATGTCGTCGGTCGTCGGTCGTCAGCCGGAGACTCTCTGGCCGGCGACCGATGACTGAAGACCGAAGACTGGCGACTGACGACGCATTCAAGAGAAACCATGAACAAAGGCCACAGAGACTTGCGCGTCTGGCAGCAGGCGATGACACTCGTCGAGACGGTCTACCGGGCGACGAAGACCTTTCCCGCGGACGAGCGGTTCGGATTGACTTCCCAGATGCGCAGAGCGGCTGTTTCGGTTCCATCGAACATCGCCGAGGGTCGAGGGCGCGGCACCGATGCCGAGCTCATTCGCTTTTGTTGCATCGCCTACGGATCTTTGATGGAGTTGGAGACCCAAGCCGAATTAGCACATCGGTTGGGCTTTTTGCCGAACGAATCCCTAGAACCGATAATGAGCGCTTGCGTGGACGTGGGTCGAATGCTCAACGCCCTGCGATCATCTCTAGTCGTCGGTCATCGGTCATCAACGAAAAAGTCTCCCGCTGACGACCGACGACCGACGACCGACGACTGACGACTGACGACTGACGACCGACGACCGATAACCATGACTGACTCCCCCCCCTCCCGCGACACCCTCGACGACAAGGTCAACCGGGTCTTCGCCGGCAAGGTGGTCCGCAAGGACCTGGTCCGTAAGGTCAAGGTTGGCGCCAACGTGCCGGTCTTCGTGCTGGAGTACCTACTTGGCAAATACTGCGCCTCGTCCGACGAGATGGCGATTCAGATGGGGCTGCAGGTGGTCAACGACACCCTGGCGGACAACTACATTCGCCCGGACGAAAGCACGAAGGCCCAGAGTAAGGTCAAGGAGGACGGTCGGCACACCTTCATCGACAAGGTGAAGGTCCGCCTGGTGGACTCTCAATACTGGGCGGAGGTCACCAACTTCGGGCACACCCATGTGCACATCCCCGACCGCTATGTGCGGGACTTCGATCGGCTCCTGACCGGCGGCATCTGGGCGCAGGTGGACATGCGCTTCGAGTATGACGAAGAAACCAAGGGCAGAAATCCGTTCTGGATCGACAAGCTCACGCCCATCCAGCTCGCGAGCTTCGACCTGGAGGAGTACCGCCGCCTGCGCGCCGAGTTCAGTACCGATGAGTGGCTGGATCTGATCATGCGCAGCATGGGGTACGAACCGACAGTGATGGAACGACGGGTCAAGCTCTTGTTCCTGTGCCGGCTGATTCCCTTGTGCGAGCGCAATTACAACCTGGTCGAGCTGGGACCCCGCGGGACCGGCAAGAGTTATGCGGTGCAGGAGCTTTCGCCCTACGCGGCCCTGCTCACCGGTCCGACGACGGTGGCGAATCTGTTCGGCCACATGAACGGCAAGCAGAAAGGGATGCTGATGATTTGGGACGTGGTCGGTTTCGATGAGGTGGCCGATCTGCAGAAGATGCCCAAGGAGGTCATCACGACGCTCAAGACCTTCTGCGAGTCCGGCCAGTTCCAGCGTGGTCAGGAGGCCATGGCGGGGTATGCCAGCATCGCGATGTTCGGCAACACCCAGCAACCGATCGATGTCATGGTCCAGACGGGGCACCTGTTCGCGCCCATGCCGGATGTGATCCGCGACGACATGGCCTTCATCGACCGGCTGCATTTTTACCTGCCTGGCTGGGAAGTGCCGAAGATGCGCAACGAGCACTTCACCGATCACTACGGGTTCGTCATCGACTACCTGGCCGAGGCCCTGCGGGAGCTGCGCAAGCACAATTTTACCGAGATCATCGACCACTATTTTTCGCTGGGCGCCCACCTGAACGCGCGTGACCGCAAAGCCGTCCGGCGCACCGTCTCGGGACTGGTGAAGATCCTGCACCCCCATGGGCAGGTTTCTCAGGAGGACCTCGCCGAGCTGTTGGAGCTGGCATTGGAAGGACGGCGCCGGGTGAAGGAGCAGCTCAAGAAGATGGGCTCTTTCGAGTATTACCAGACCTCGTTCAGCTATCTGGTCAACGACAGCGGTGAAGAGACCTTTGTCGGTGTACCGGAGCAGGGTGGTCGGGGCCTCATCTGCGCAGACCCGCTGCCGCCCGGTACGGTCTATGCCGCCTCCGTGAGTGGTGACGGCACCGTTGGTCTTTACCGCGTCGAGGTGACGCTGTCCTCGGGCAGCGGCAAGCTCAAGCTCGCCGGCGGTGTGAGCGGGGCGATGAAAGAATCCGTGAGCCGGGCCTTCAGTTACCTGTCCGCGAACAAGACCCTCTTCGGGGTGCCGCGGGAGCTCGACACCTCGGACTTCCACGTCGAAGTCATCGACCTGCTCGGCAACAAGGTCGAGGCCGAGATTGGCGTCGCCTTCTTCGTCGCCGCCTACTCGGCGCTGCGCAAGTCACCGTCCCAGCCCGCGCTGCTGGTGCTGGGCGACCTGAGCATCCAGGGTAACATCAAGCCCGTGCGCTCACTCACCGAGCCCCTCCAGGTCGCCATGGACAACGGCGGCAAGCGGGCGCTGATCCCGATCGAGAACAAGCGGCAGTTCCTGGACGTGAACCCGGACGTGCTGGAGCAGGTCGACCCGGTGTTTTTCGGCGATATGCGCCAGGCGGCGTTTAAGGCACTTGGCTTGACATGATGGATTTCGGCAACACGGGGAGACGCTGCCGATCAAGAAGGGGCCATCTGATACATCGGTAACGGTGGGGCCGGCACGATACTGGGGTACGAGCGACAGATGGTCCTCAATGAATTGGGGCTGAAAGTCTTCCCGGCAGCGAATCGCGCTCGCCCGCAGGAAGACCGCCTCAATACCGAGCGCGTTCGC
>Ga0247841_10003702_pt1 | contig 27672 bp, 22 predicted proteins | sample LaCruzMarch2015__2_FD_192410 | JGI IMG/M metagenome (GOLD analysis project Ga0247841, IMG submission 192410) | Freshwater microbial communities from meromictic Lake La Cruz, Castile-La Mancha, Spain - LaCruzMarch2015_18m | ecosystem: Environmental > Aquatic > Freshwater > Lake | place: Spain... | reverse complement strand
ATATTGTTTATTAAGCAGAATCGCTATTTCCAGCCGTTCTGCTCTTTTAATTTGTGAGCCTTTTTTCTGTTTCATATGGTGATTATTCTATATCACCAAGTGTTCGGATTCAAAACGGAATTCAAGTTTTAAAAAATAGAATGATGTAGTCCTCCTACGCCGTCTCCTACGCTAAAGCTACGGAAGACCGAGAAAGGCTTCGGACGGACATAACTTTTTCTAATGTTCGTAAACTCACAAAGAAAAAGTAATGGAGGTTAGAATGCAACGAGAACGGGAAGGAAAGAAGTGGTGGGGACTGGATGTTTTTGGCAAAATCGGCCAACAAGGAGGAATCAATCTTCGTTATGTTTTTGCCGTAGCTGAAGAAAGAGAGCATTTTGGCGAGGAAATTGAACTGTTGGATGATGATTGTGGTGCTTTATTTGCAGACGTACTTGATAAACCGAGTGAACGAAGAGTCAATGTTGTGATTGACGAGTCGTGGCTTTTAAAAGAGGTTAAGTTAGTGGCGCGCGGATTTTTAGCTAATCTTGGAGATATACCTGAGACAGTAAGAATCATGTTTTGTTATTTCCCTCATCAAGAAATTTTGGTGTTTGAAAATGTGGCAGGAAAATGCGTTTATGTATTAGTTAATCATGTGTCAGCGTTTGATGATGATTTAATATACAGAAGAAAAGGAGATGAGCAATATGACAAAAGTGAAATGGTGGGGAATAAATCATGAAGGACTAATTGCCAAAGAGGAGCAATTTGATCATACGGACGGTCTTATTGCTATTGCCGAAGGTAGAAGAATGATTGGAGCAGCCATCAAAGTTGATATTAGCAATGCGCCAGAAATCAAGGCAAAACCGAGCAAAAGAAGATTTGACATTGTAGTTAAGGGTATAGGCACATCTAATAGAGCGAGACTAATTAAGAATGTGAGATTAATAGAGCGAGCAGAGAGAAGAGATTTGAAAAATCATCCAGGAGTGCTTATCAGAAAGATTGGTCCTTTTGAAAATGTTCTTGTGTTTGAAAATGAATCAGGGAGGAAAATTTATGTTGTTAGTTGTTGCGTTGTTCGATATAACACTAAATCAGTTAGCAAGAAGAAAGCGAAATAAGTTAGAATACAAGATTCAGCGAAGAAGCTGAATCTTTTGTTATAAAATACCATTTTTTCTTGATTTTTAAAATGGAATGTGGTATAATGGAAGTGGATGATCGGAAAGCGGTTTTTCGGTCAAAAAGCAAGAAGGAGGAAGACATGAAGGTTTTGGCGTGGACGCTTGCAATTCTCGGAGCGGTCGGATTGATCACCTTGGGAATCGTGAGTGGTTTCTCGGCGTATCATTTCAACCGCGGCTGCACGGACTATTTGAAGCTGACGGGCGATGCTCCGACGATCGAAAAGGCCGATGCCTTTCTTGAAAAGGCTATCGACTACATCGAAGCGAACGGGAAGACCAGAGGCAATTCGGCCTACGTCTTCCAGAGACCAGCGACCGACATCGGAATTTGGTACGAACAGATCAAGGGTCAGAAGGTGGTTTTGGATACTCTTATCTCCGATGGCGACAAGGTGACCAACACTGACAGAAGCAACGCCCTGATCAAGGTTCGGGAAGTGGTGATTGATGAGGGGTCAAGCGGATCTTACGTGACCTTGCCGAATCACATCGCGATTTTCCCGAGTCAGGTTGCCTACTTTGTTCTTTACATCATCTTCGGCTTGATGTGGGGAATCGGATGCATTCTGTTCTTCCCGGCATACGTGGACTCATAGGCAGTAGAAACAACAACAAGCAGCAAGGCTCGGTACAGAGGTGCCGGGCCTTTTTTAATATAATCTGTTTTTTTTGTTTGTTTTGTCGGAGGCTGAGCCTCCGATTTTCTATAACCAGCAATGAGATTTTGAAATATGTGAGAGGCTCAGCCTCCCACATATTTCTTATTTGTTCTTATTTGAAGGGATTAAAAAAGTTTACGAAGTGAGACTTCATAAGGATTAATTTCAATAGGTTCAGCGAAAGAAGATATTAACGGAAGTCGGACTTCCGTTAATATTGATTTTTTTATTTGATTAATGTTTTTTTCGTTGTAAACTGGAATCAAGTTAAAAAAAATATGAAAGAGGCATTTGAAAATAAGTCTTTTGAACAAGACAAAAAAGAAACGGAAATAATGAAAGTTCCAGAAATTGTTGTTCGGCCGGAAAGAGGGGCTCATTTATTATCTGTAATTCTCAAGGGCCGTAATCCTGAATGGGGCAATTGCAATTCTGAATTAGCGCAATTGGCAAATAAACATTTTGGCGAACATCCGCTAAGTCTTGAAATCAGCAATGCGATAGGTGAATTAGCTCAAGAAGGAATTGATGAGGAATCTTTGTATAATCTTTCTTTGACATATCAACATCCAGAAAGAATGGAACATGTTTTTTTGATGCTAGAAAAATATAAAGGAATTGACAGGGAAACAGCAAGGATAGCTCACGGGAAATTAGTAGAGGCGCTGGAAGGCTTGGATAAGGATGCTACATTTACCGATTTGGATGAAAAATTTGAAGAGGAAGCTGAAAAAGATGTTGAAGAAAAACGAGGACAGCTGGAAGAAGCCAGAGAGAAAATTAAAAGTTTAATAGATTTTTTTCAGCCAAAAAGAGAAACAAAAGAGATAGAAACAGTAAACTTAATGCCGACTGACGCTTTGTGCCATGAGAGATCGGGAAGCAGTTTTTCTTTTGGAAGAGAAATTGTTTTAAGATCTTCGCCGGAAGATTCTACTCAAGGACAAGCTCATGAATTTTTGCACGGCATTATTAATCCTGTTGTTGATAAACTGGAAAAGACTTTAACCGAAGATCAAAAATGGAGAATTGCTGAATTAGCGAGCGGGAAAATAAAACAACATTATGGCGAAGGCAAATATTATTCTCATTTGTGCGAGGGATTTATAAGAACATATTTGAATATTTTTGAGAAAGGAGAGAAACCAAAAACTTACGAAGATTTTCAAGAATTGATCGCTCAGCGAATTGCTAATGAAGAACAATTTAGAGAAGCATTGGCTCAAGACAGAGAGCTAAAGCAGAGATGCGAAACATTGGGGATTCGTGATTTGAAAGGTTTAGTTGAAAAATCAAAAGATTACTTTGAAACATACGAAAAGGACAAATTGGGAGAAATTATTTATGAATGCCTTGGGGACTATAAAGAAAAACGAGAGGATAATCCAGGGCTTACTTTTGAAGATTATATTTTAGAAAAATTCGCGGAGAAACTTTAAACGATTTAAACTCGAGAAACATTGGGGTAAAATAAAAAGCATTATGTATATTTATCTTGATGAATCATTTAATCTAAAAAAGGGAGAGAAAAACCAATTTTTGATTATTGCGGGATTTGCCACTCAAAATCCAAAAGAAATTGCGAATATTTATAAGCGGATTAAAAAACACACACTTCCGAAAAAGTTTATTAATCGGGAAATAAAAAGCACGAATCCTTTGGGAAATCGTGCATTAAAACCAAAACTATTTTTAGAACTAAAGAAAACAGATATTCAGATTTATGCGATTTACCAACTTAAAAATCAACTGTCCAAAGAATATTTTCATAAAGAGAAACTTTTATATGATAAGCTTTATTTGGATCTTTTAAACTATCTTTTGTTAAATGAATGGAATTATTTTGACGATAAGATTGTTATCGTAACAATGGATTCTTTTAGGCCAGGAAAGATTAAAAAAGGAGAAATCATCAATACACTAAAGAAAGGACTAGAAGATAAGTATTCCGGAAAGAAATTTTCCATATCTTTTGAAGATTCTGAAAAATTCCTGACGCTTCAATTAGCGGATCAGTTTTGTGGCGTATTTTATCAGTTGCTCCAAGAAAATCAGACTTGGTTTAAGATGATTGAGCCCAAATTAAAAAAGATAGTGAGCAATCCACTATCTCCTTATAAAAAAAAGTAGCCCAACTGCTCGTGCTCTAATCTTCAACGGTTCGATTACTCGATACCTCAGAATAGCGTCAGTTGGGACTTACTACTTCTAATTATCATTATACTTAGAAAAGAGAGGGAGTCAAGAGCGCGTTGTGGTAACGAAACAATAATTAAAAGTTTAATATTTTAAACTCGAGAAGCGTTGGGGTAAAATAAAAATGTATGAATCTAACATTTGACGAAGAACTTGCTGTAGATTATAAAAACACTTCGCAAAAAGTGCGTGTCTTAACCGAACAGTGGGTTAATAGTTTTGTTTTTTGTCCGAATTGTGGACATCTTAATATTAATAAGTATCCTAACAATCAGCCTGTTGCTGATTTTTATTGTTCAAATTGTCGTGAAGATTACGAATTAAAAAGCAAACAAAATACAATTGGTTTAAAAATCGTTGATGGCGCATACCGTACGATGATAAAGAGACTTATGAGTAGCAATAATCCAAATTTTTTCTTGTTGAATTACGATTTAATAAACCTTGAAGTGATAAATTTTTTAGTTATACCAAAACATTTTTTTGTTCCAGAAATAATAGAAGAACGAAAACCGCTCGCACCAACAGCGCGTCGTGCTGGTTGGGTTGGTTGCAATATTATTCTCAAAAATATTCCGCAAACTGGGAAAATCTTTTTTGTTCGCAACAAACAAATTGAACCAAAAGAAAAAGTGCTTGCCGATTGGAAGAAAACTTTATTTTTAAGAGAAGAAAAAGAAGTATCGGCAAAAGGCTGGTTGCTTGATATAATGCATTGTGTTGATAAACTCGGTAAAAAAGAATTTACGCTTGAGGAAGTTTATGTTTTTGAAAAAGAATTAAGCCGGTTACATCCAGAAAACAAGCATATTAAAGATAAAATCCGGCAACAACTTCAATACTTAAGAGATAAAGGTTATTTGGATTTTATATCTCGCGGTCTTTATCGGCTTATATAAAAATATGACAATTAGTCTTTCATCGAAATTAGTAAAAATTGTTTTACGACTTAATCCTTTTATAAGATTAAAAGTGATGTGTCGCGGATATAACGAAGATTTGAAAAATTTTACTGAACTTGTTTGGGAAGATGATAAATACTTGGATTTTGATGACAAAGAAACATATCTGCAATTTCAATTATGGTATGTTTAGTTTATTTATATAGAGGCATTTCTTAAAGAGATTTTAAGATCTCTTTTGAGGTCTTACCTCCAACGCATATTTCCAAAAGTATTTTGATGATATGAAAATCAAAATAAAATTGAATATCTGTAATTTTACGACGCACCCCGCCTGAGGGTGTTTTTTTGGTTAAATCAGAAGCATGAAAAAAGGTAAAAATTTATATGCAAATAATTATTTCAAAAGATCAGACTTTTTGTCTGATAGAATTCGTGAATTAATTAAGGATAAGAAGTTTTTTGAAATTGTTTTATGGTTTTCAAATATTTTTGAGGGTGAATTAACCATAATTTTGTCTCTTTACGAAAAAATTATAAAACACACAGATGAAATCCACCATAAATTTCTTTTAGCATATAATCCTCGAGAACCAGAAGATATAAGGAACGAAAGCAGAACATTAGGTTTTTTAAAAAATGAACTAAGTCGTTATTTGAGAGACAAGGAAATAGAATCATTGTTAAAAAATTTCATTGAAACACGAAATAAGATTTTTCATAAGTTTTTTGAGACATCAGAAGACCCAAAAATAACAGAAAAAGAAATTGAATCAAGGATAGATACTTGGTGGAGATTAGCTTACCAATTAAATAGAGAGATGGGAAAGTGTTTTAATAATTATAATGAATTATTAGAGATAGAAACAAAAAAGAAAGGAGAATAAAATTATGAAATTAACAATACAAAAAAAGAAATTAAAAAAATAAGTCATGAAATTAACACTTTCAGATACAATACAATTATCGATTGCGGTAGCGACATTTCTTGCCGTGATCGTAGCCTTGACGATAGAAGTGTTTAGAAGAATTTCAGAGAATAAAAATAAGAATAAACATCTCAAAAATATTTTTAAAGCACTAGAAACAGAAATCAAAGAAGGATTAGAGCGTTCCGAAGCATTGATTAAACTTGCACAAAACGGTAAATTATCATTTTCTAGAATTTACGTTGTTTTATGGGATTCAACAAGACATGAAATTTGCCAAAACATAAAAAATTTTGAAATTTTACAATGTTTGCATAAAATTTATTATCGTTTCGATTTAATTAATTTTAATATGGAATGTAATCGTCTTGCCGTAGGGGCCTCTTTTGCTAAAGAGTATATCGATGAAATGAAGAAAAATTTCAAAAAATTCCAGAATTTTATAAATGAAAATAAGACATGAAAAGATTGGTAAAAATTATAAAAGAAAGTTTTGCGCTTGAGTTATCATCAATCCACGGAATTAAGCATTGGAAAAATATTGAACGCATTGGAAAATATTTGGCAAAATATACAGGTGCAGATAAAAAAGTGATTAGACTTTTTGCTCTTTTGCATGATTCAAAGCGAGAAAACGAAGATTATGACTCTGAACATGGATTAAGGGCGAGTTTATTTCTTAAAGATTTATACAACAAAAAACTGCTTAAGATTTCGGCAAAACAGCTTGAGCAATTAATGTTTGCTTGCGAACATCACGATAATTCAGAGATTAAGAGCGACGACATTACTATTCAAACTTGTTGGGATGCCGATAGATTGGATTTATGGCGATTAGGAGTTGAACCAGAAAAAGAACTTTTAAATACGAAGGTCGCAAAAGAAGACAAAACTATTGAAATTGCTAGAAAATTATAATTATGAAAAAGGGATTATTAATAATTGGATTAGTGATTGTGGCACAATCTTAGTAGAATTTAGAAGCTGGAATATGGAATATAGATTCAAAATTCAAGATTTAAGATTTATGATTTAGGAATTATTTCGTATGAAGTATTGCGTATTTCGTATTTCGCACGGCGGATAACATTATATTGAAACTTTGGAATAGCGAATGTATTGACAAGGATTTTGGATCTGGTATCATTGTGTAATACAATGTGTTACATGTGATTATCAAAAATATGCGGGAAATTATAAATATTTCACTTCCTCCTCAAATGGCCAAGACCGTCAGAAAAGCAACCAAAGATGGTGGCTATATTAGTGTTAGCGAATTTTTCAGAGGACTTTTTCGCGATTGGCAAGAAAATCAGTTATTAAAAGAATTGAATTTAAGCCGTAAAGAAATTAACGCTGGAAAAAGCAAGATTTTAAAATCTCTTAAAGATTTGAGATAATTTTTTCATGAAAATTATTTATAGCCCTAGATTTTCAAGGGAATATAAAAAGCTACCTAAATCGATTAAGGATTTAGCAGAAGAGCGTGAAAAGATTTTTCGCAAATATCCATTTGACGCACGGCTCAAAACCCATAAATTAAAAGGAAAGTTAAAAGATTTTTTATCTTTTTCAATCGGCTATAAGTATCGAATTATTTTTGAACTAGATAAACATAAAAAAATCGCTTATTTTCATTTAGTAGGCGATCATGAGATTTATCAATAATGGCGGACTGCGTATTGCGTATTTCGTATTGCGTACGACGGAAATGGAACGACGAAACAATAAATAGAATCAAAGATTTAAGAATTAGGATTTATGAATGATTTCAAATATCTTATATTGAAACTTCGGAATAGCGAAGTTTTTTGTTTTATGCTTGATTTTTTGAGTGGAGTGTGATATTACAGATAACAATAAGGAAAGTTAGGAATGTTGCCCCGCACCAGAGCGTAGCACGGTGCGGGACCTAAGAGCTTCTAGATTCGCTAGGGGCTCATCAAGAATCTCTAAGGGAGGAAAAGTGGGTCGCAAATCTGAAGCAAAAAAATATCTTGATTGGGTGCGCGAATTTAGTAAAAGGGCGTCAGTAGAGCAAGCCGTCGGGCTTCTTCGCGAACTTGTTACTAAGGCGAGTTGTACTCTTAAAAGCATTGGCACAAGCAAAGAAGAATTGAACGAACTATTATTGATTGGCTATAAATCTGAAGCAAAAAGATGGCTTATTGATGCTCGTGAAAACAGCATGAATGCAGATGTGAGTAATGCAGTGCGTCTTGTTCAATGGGCTGCAAATAAGGCTCATTGCACTCTTACCGATATTGGAACGAATGATGAAGAATTAAACAAATTGCTTCATGAGGGATATAGATCAGGAGCATTAATGGTTTTTGTTATTTTGCGTGAAGGGAGGAATAAAGAAGACATACCTAATGATGTGATTCGACTACGAGAATTGCTTGTTAAGGGGGGATATACTCTCGCAGATATTGGTACAAGCGAAGAGGAATTAGAAGAGTTATCTGGGCGATAGACAAGACGAGGGCAATCTATGGGTTGCCCTCTTTTTATTACAAAAAAAACACCAAAAGCCTTGCATTTTTGAGTGGATTGTGGTATAATGAATAATGAGAAAAGAGTTGTGTCTCTAACGCTACAACTGAACAACTCACAACGAAACAACAGTTAATGTTCAACAAGAAAACCTAACAGAGGAGGAAAAAGAAGATGCGGGTCAGGAAAGTTCTTGACGGTCACGAGTATGGTCCGACCGAGTATTCTAATCCTCTCGTGGTCAGAGAAATCCTTCGTGGTTGGCTACTTGGTTCCGAAGGAAAGATCTGTGAGATTGTGACCGAACCGACGAAGATTCTGATCAGAATCAGAACAAGGTGGAATCGGTCGCGACGGAACGAGATGGAGCTGTCGGGAACAGAGAAAGAAATTCGCGAAACTGCGTTTAGCTTTCTCTCAAAGGTGTATTCCTGCTTTACCGTTGTTTATTCGCGGAAAGGAAAGACAGCTCAAAGGATCTTCGAGGAAGCCAAGAAGAATGGCGCCAGAGATGTGGCAAAGGTCATCAAGGCTGGAGTCATTCTCTGGGGATGCGTGGATGAAACCGAGGAAGCAATTGAGCTTCTCTGGAAGATGGAAGATCTTACGGAGATCATTCACCTGATCGGAGCGGCTCGAGATGAAAAGAAGCCGATTACGGAGGTGGCGGCAGTTCTTCAAGTGTAAGTAGAAGCGCGGTCCCGGTATGCAGAAGCTACCGGGGCCGTTTTTTTTATTGTTTTTCCTATTGAAAGGTTGAGGTGGATTTGGTATGATTTATCTTAGAGTAATTTTATGGTAGCAATAAGTTATATTTTAGGATTAATCCTGATAACAGGACTTTCTTTAGTTTCTTTGGTGTTTTTTCTTATCCGGATGAGTCCGGAGGAACTTAAGGGGTTTGAATTTGCGATTTTTTATCTGAGCATTTTTCTAAGTTTGTCGGGAATTTTTGCGCTTTTGGGGACGGTGGCGAGAAGGGTGCGAAGCCAGTTTAGGATTAATTGGAAGATGATTGCGCCGGCGCTGAGACAGGCGGTTGTGATGGCAGCGATTGGGACGGTGATGCTTCATTTAAGCTCAAAATCGCTTTTGAGCTGGGGAACGGTAATGATGTTGATCGCGATTGGTTTACTAATCGAAGGCCTTGTGGCTTTTCGGGAAAAATATTATGCAAAAGGAACTCAAAAAAATTAACGAAAATTTTTTAGTGAAGATTGGAGAGGTCGCTTCGCTTTCTGATTTAAAAAATTTGGAGAGGGATTTTTTGGGCAAGGAAGGGGCGCTCAAGAAAATTTTAGATTTACTTAAGACGCTCGATGAAAAAGAAAGGAGCGTGATTGGAAAATTGGCGAATGAAATGAGGACGGATTTTAAGGAAAAGATAAAAAAGAAAGAGGAAGAGCTTTTGGAAAATGCGAGCGATGGAGGCGAGCAGGTTGATGTTTCTTTACCGGGAAAAAAAATTAGTCAAGGACATATTCACCCATTAACCCAGACACTCGAAAGTATCAAGAGGGTGTTTGAGTCGATGGGATTTTCTGTTTTTTTGGCGCCAGAAATTGAGACGGAATTTTATAATTTTGACGCCTTGAATGTGCCCGAATATCATCCGGCGAGAGATTTATGGGATACATTTTGGTTGAAGGAAGGGATGACAATCGTGAATCGTGAATCGTTAATCGTTAATCGCGAATCGGATAAGTCCTTCGACAAGGCTCAGGACAGGTTGCTTTTGAGAACCCATACCTCAGCGATGCAGCATCATTATATGAAAGATCATAATCCGCCGTTCAGGATTATTACTCCGGGAAAATGTTTTCGTTATGAGGCGAGCGATAGTTCTCATGACATTCAATTTTTCCAGGTTGATGGCTTGGTGGTGGATAAGGATGTTTCAATTGCCAATTTTAAGGCGATCATTGAAGAATTATTTATCCGTATTTTTTCTAATAAAGTCAAGGTGAGAATGAGGCCAGGATATTTTCCTTTCGTTGAACCGGGATTTGAAATCGATATTGCTTGTTATAATTGTAGCGGCAAGGATTGTCCGGTCTGTAAAGGAACTGGTTGGCTTGAAGTTATGGGGGCAGGTATGGTTCATCCGGAAGTCTTCAAAAAAGCCGGTTATAATCCGGCGCATTGGCAAGGATTTGCTTTTGGCATGGGCGTTGAACGCATCGCTATGATTAAATATGGAATATCAGACATCAGAATGTTCTATCAAAATGATTCGCGATTTTTGAAACAATTTTGAAGAAGACAGATTCACGCAGATAAAAAAACGGATTGACACAGATTTTATCAGCGTTGTTCGGCGGAATTGTAAAGCGTAAATTCAGCGGTTTTTTATAAAATAAAAAACATATGAAATTTTCCTATAAGTGGATAAAAGAATATATAGAAACTGATTTGGTTGCGAAAGAGGCGGCTCGGCTTTTAGTATTTCATTCTTTTGAAACAGAGATTATAAAGGAAACAAAAGAAGATGCAATTTTTGATATTGACATATTACCAAATAGATTTTCTGACGCAGCCTCTCATTTTGGAGTTGCCAGAGAGTTAAAACTTTTATTATCAGCGATTCAAAAAAAGAATTTGACTATTAAAGAACCGGAGCAGGCGAAACTTGAAGGCGATGAAAAGATTGAGATTATCATTGAAAATACCGAAGGATGTCCGCGCTATACGGGAGCGCTTATTAGAGATGTTGAGGTAGGAGAGTCGCCTAGCTGGCTTAAAGATCATTTGTCGGTTTGTGGAGTTGGTTCGATTAATAATATCGTTGATATTACCAATTTTGTCATGCTTGAGATAGGACAGCCGATTCATGCTTTTGATTTTGATAAGCTTGGTGGACAAAAAATTGTCGTGAGAAACGCTAATCAAGGAGAAAAAATCGATTTGCTTGATGGACGAAAAATTGAATTAGAAGAAAAAGATCTGGTGATTGCCGACGAAAAAGATCCGTTAGCGTTAGCCGGCATCAAGGGAGGAAAGAAAGCAGAACTTGACAAAAATACAAAAAATATATTTATTGAATCAGCCTATTTTGACAGTAAAAATGTTTATTTAACTTCAAAAAAACATCGAATTGAAACAGATGCTTCCCGAAGATTTTCCGCCAATCTTGATTCAAATTTATCTATTAAAGCGCTGGCAAGAGCTGTATATCTGATTAAAGAAATAGCAAAAGGAAAATTAGCGGGCTTTGGGGACGCAAATTCCACTAAAAATATTTCACACAAAATTAAACTTAATGTCAATAGATTAAATCAATTAATCGGAGTTAAGATGGATCTTTCAGAAATAAAAAATACGCTTTCATTATTGGATTGCGAAATTAAGGATATCGAAGAAGGAGAGCTCCTTGTGACCGTTCCTTCTTGGAGGATAGATCTTGGGGCGCAGGAAGATTTGGTCGAAGAGATTGCGCGGATTTATGGTTACGAAAAAATTCTACCTACCCTACCCTATCTTCCTCTGTCTGCGATTGATCCCCAACTGGAAGAAATTCATCAAAATAAAATAAAGGAAGCTCTCAAGGGAACAGGTTTTTATGAGGCATACACTTATAGTTTTCTTGACAAAAATACGGCGCAGATCATGGGATTCAAAGAGAACACACAGGTAGAATTAAAAAATCCGATTAGTGAAAGATTCTCGATCCTGAGACCGAGTATTTTGCCGGGATTACTTTTGATGCTTTCGGAAAATTTAAAACATGAATCAGAGATGAAATTTTTTGAGCTGGGAAAAAGTTTTTGCAGAAAAGAAAAAGAAATTTGCGAGAGATCAGAAATTGGCATAGTTTTAGCTCTCAAAGAAAATGCTCTTTTTGAGCTCAAAGGAACAATCGAATTTTTATTAGAATCAATCGGGATCAATGATTATCTTGTTGAAGCGGTTGAAGAAGTCAGAGAAAAGGATAAAAAATTGTTCAATGTTTCCACTTTAGCGATTATAAAAATTGGTGATAAAAATATTGGAAGATTCGGAAAAATTTCTTCAAAAGTTTTAAGAGAAATAGGCATTGAAAAAGAAGTTGTCGGAGCCATTATTGACGGAGAAAAATTATTCGATCTTGCAAAACGGGAATATAAATACGAACCAATTTCAAAATATCCATCGGTTCTTCGCGATCTGGCGATCTTGGTTGATAGCAATGTCAGGTTCTCTCAAGTCATGGCGATTATAGAAAATGCCGGGGGCAAGTTTATTAAAAACATAGACTTATTCGATGTTTATGAAGGAAAAAATTTGCCGAAAAATAAAAAAAGCTTAGCGCTTCATTTGACTTATCAAAGCGATGATCATACCCTCCAGGACAAAGAAGTCAATAAAGAACACAAAAAAATAGAAGAAGCTCTCAAGGAAAAATTAAATGTTGTAATTAGATGAAAATTTTATGACAGACGAAGTTAAAAAAAATCCCAAAGACACATCATCCTACCAAGCGAAAGATATTTATGTATTGGAAGGCCTTGATCCAGTCAGGCGCAGACCGGGAATGTATATCGGTTCAACTGGCGTTGCTGGCCTGCATCATTTGATTTGGGAAGTAGTTGATAATTCAATCGATGAAGCGATGGGAGGTTATTGCGACCAGATTTGGATGATTTTGCATAAAGATAATTTTGTCACCATTATTGATAATGGCCGAGGTATCCCGGTCGATTATCATCCTCAGACTAAAAAATCAGCCCTTGAAACAGTTCTAACAACTCTCCATGCGGGCGGAAAATTTGGCGGCGAATCTTATAAAGTTGCCGGCGGACTTCACGGCGTTGGTGTTTCGGTTGTTTGCGCGCTTTCAAAATGGCTCAAGGTTACCGTTAAAAGAGACGGCAAAGTCTATAGTCAGGAATATGAGTGTGGAAAAGTTTTGACAAAAGTTGAAGAATTGGGCAAGATTAAAGATCTTCCTTTTGAGTCAACCATTAAGGGAACTACGGGATTAGGAAAGAAGCTTGATTTTAACAAAAAACTCAATGATTTGATCTCGGGAATTGATCAAGGAACGAGCGTGACCTTTTTGCCAGATGACGAGATTTTCGACGAAGTTAATTTCAATTTAAATAAGATTCTCGAGCATGTCAGACAACAGGCCTACTTGACAAAAAATATAAAAATCAACATTGTTGATTGTCGCAACAAAGAAGAAAAAGATGAAGAAGCTGACGAATCTAATTGCCATGTTTATGGATTCTACTTCGAGGGTGGCATCAAATCTTATATTCGATATTTAAATAGAAGCGAAAAACCGGTTCATTCAAACATCTTTTATTGTTCCAAAGAATATGAAGGTCTTTTAGTTGAAGCGGCGCTTCAATATACCGAAGACATTCAAGCTCATGAGCTCAGTTTTGCTAATAATATCTTTACCGAAGAAGGCGGTATGCATCAAACTGGTCTCAGATCCGCCCTGACAAGAGTGATTAATGATTATGCTAGAAAAAACGATTTTCTAAAGAAAGAAGAAGAAAATCTTACTGGCGATGATTTAAGGGAAGGCCTCACCAGTATTGTTAGTGTTAAACTGAGAGAGCCGCAATTTGAAGGGCAAACCAAGGCAAAATTAGGCAATCCCGAAGCCCGCACCGCCGTTGAGAAAATTGTCGGAGAAACTCTCTTTGAATATTTAGAAGAAAATCCCCAAGACGCAAAATTGGTTTTGGGAAGGGCATTGCTTGCTCAAAAAGCCCGAGAAGCGGCCAGAAAAGCAAAAGAAACCGTAATTCGTAAAGGCCTTCTTGAAGGATTGTCTTTACCGGGAAAATTAGCAGATTGCAGCACCCGCGATCCTGAAAAAGGCGAACTTTTCATTGTCGAGGGTGATTCTGCCGGTGGTAGCGCCAAACAAGGCAGAAACCGCGAATATCAAGCAATCTTGCCGCTTAGAGGAAAAATCTTAAATGTTGAAAAAGCGCGCCTTCATCGCATTCTCGCTTCAAAAGAAATCAAATCCTTAATCATTGCTATGGGAACCGCGATTGCCGAAGAATTTTCCCTAGCAAAACTCAGATATCACAAAATTATTATTATGACTGATGCCGATGTCGATGGCGCTCATATCTGCACCTTGCTTTTGACACTTTTTTATCGTTATTTCCATCCTGTTATCGAAAGTGGCCATCTTTATATTGCCAATCCGCCTCTTTATAGATTGCGCGCTGGATCGGATCAGGTTTATATCTATTCTGATGATGAGAAAGCCAAGCTTGTAGAAGAATATACCAAAAAAGGTGTTACCAAAATTGAAATTCAGCGTTATAAAGGTCTAGGAGAGATGAATCCGGAACAGCTTTGGGACACAACCATGGATCCTGAACATCGCTATTTAAGAAAAGTAAGAATTGAAGACGCAGAAGAAGCTGATAGAACTTTTGATATCCTGATGGGAGAAGAAGTAGCGCCTAGAAAAAGATTCATCCAAGCGCACGCCCGTGATGTCCAAAATCTTGACATTTAGTATCGATTATGCTATAATGGTATTAAGCAGGAGGGTTTCCTTAACTTTTCACTTTTCATTTTAAACTTTAAATTTTGCATGATCGCCATTATCCCTGCTGCTGGAAAAGGAACGCGACTTAGGCCGCTGACCGACATAGCACCCAAACCATTATTACCGGTTTACAATAAACCGATGATTTTTTATCCTTTATTAACTCTCAAAGAAGCAGGGACCAAGGATGTTGTTATAGTTGTTGATAATGATAATCGTGAAGATTTTGAGGCCTTTTTTAAGGATGGCAAGGAATTTGGATTTAATATTAAATATGTAGTTCAGTCAGAACGGCTCGGAATTGCTCACGCCATTGGTATGGCTGAAGGAATTGCCAAAGGTCAGGAGGTTATCGTTATCCATGGCGACAATATTTTTGAAGGAAGCGTCGTTGGCGCAGTTGACAGATTTAAAAAACAAAATTTTAAAATAGGCGGCAAAGACCTCAAGGGCGGGAAGATAATTTTGACAGAAGTAGAAGATCCTGAAAGATTTGGTGTTGCCGAACTTGATGGAGAACGGGTGATCGGCCTTGAAGAAAAACCGAAAAACCCCAAATCGAATTGGATAACGACTGGACTTTATATGTTTGACAAGAGAGTTTTTGATATTATAAAGACGCTTAAACCGTCTGGGCGAGGAGAATACGAAATTACCGATATTTGCAAGTTCTATCTTGGCGAAGGGACGCTTACTTGCGAGAAGCTTGAGGGAAAGTGGTTTGATGTTGGAACCATTGACGCGCTTCACGAAGCCAGCGACTATATTGCGCAAAACGAACGATTAAGAGAACAACAACTGTGATAGAAGTTAAAAGTTTAAAGTGAAAAGTTAAAAATTGTTGTGTTTATTTTTAATAAAATCTTATTTTTAATAAAATTCTACCTTAATTTTGCACTTTGCACTTTTAATTTTTAATTTGAAATATGAGAGGCATTATACTTCTGGGAGGAAATGGTACAAGATTGAGACCGCTTACATATATATTACCCAAAAGCCTTATTCCTGTTTATGATCGGCCTCTGGCGCTTTATCCTCTTTCAATTTTGATCAGAAGTGGCATTAAGGATATTGTGGTGGTAACTGCGGAAGAGCAGCTTTCTCGCTTTAGGAAATTCTTGGGAAATGGCTCTAGTCTTGGAATTCGCTTAGAATATGTAACCCAAGAAAAACCTCTTGGCATCGCTCATGCTGTCGGAATGGCTGAGCCATATTGCAGAGGAAGCAAGATTGCGGTTGCGCTGGGTGATAATATTTTTGAGGACGATCTAAATCCTGCCATTAAAGCATTCCAGAATCAAAAATTTAAAAAGGGCAAGAAAACTGTTAGTGGCGCCAAGTTTGTTTTGAAACACGAAGAAGATCCAAGAAGATTTGGTGTTGCCGAACTTGACGGAGATATTATTATTGATATCGTCGAAAAGCCGGAAAATCCCAAGTCAAACTGGATAACTACTGGTTTTTATATGTTTGATGAACGGGCCTTTGATGTAATCAAGACACTCAAGCCATCTGGAAGAGGAGAGATTGAAATCACTGATTTGGCGAATTTCTATGTTCGGGAAGGAACAGCGACTCATGAAAAACTCAAGAAAGCTTGGTTTGATGTCGGAACAATTGAATCGAGACACGAGGCCGCTCATTATATTTATAAAAGAAAAGACAAATTCTTTCGTTAAAATATATGCTAGATTTGGAATTATCCACAGAAACTCTTGACTTATATCAATTTCACGCTACAATATCATATATAGACCTGTAAGCTGTATGAGGTTCTTTTTGATTACTATAGAGATAGTAAATTGTTTGTAGCTCTGGACGAAAGAAAGATAGGTTGGTTGTGGATAACTCGGTTGTCAGATCTTCAAAAGGACGCTAAAATATACTTAACTAAAAAGATTTCTAAACGAACTCAAGAAATTAGCGTGGCTTTACATGTATCTTGGTAGGTATGTGTAAACCTGCGCTAAAGCGCATGGGTTAGTTCTTTCAGTTATTTAATTGTCCGTGATTAAGCCGCTTATAATAAATTAGGTCGACCGGGTGATTTGTCTGCCAAGTTTCTTTGGCGAGGCAATTCGTTCGTTAAGGCTTCAACGACCTATCTGCTGTAAAAAGCAGGTAGCTCTCGCGATTTAACAGTCACGAGACGTTGGGTGCGGGATTGTAAATTCTCATAATCAATTTTAGTCCCCGCACCTCACCTCGTAAGTTAATCCATGTCGAACTCATTAGAGTGTAGGATTAATTCTAAGAGGATATGAGGGTTTGCATAACCCTCACTCAACGAGGTCGAGAAATCCATGATCCTTAATTTGTCGGTAGAGGATAGATTTCGCAAGAAACCTTTTTTCTACCAATACCAATTAATTCAAAAATGAGTAAAAAAATCGTCTCAACTTTGTTAACCCTTTCAACCATAGTATGGGTGTCAGGTTTAGCAACGTTCGTCCCAACTGCGCAAGCAGTAACCATCAATGATGGCGATTTAATCAGAGGTCCAGATGGAATCAAAACTTACATTGTCAATAACCTTGGATACAAGAGACATATCTTCAATCCAGCGGTTTTTGGCATGTACAAACACTTCTCATGGGGTAGTATTAAAACTGTTACCCAGAGCGTGTTAGATTCATACATCTCCTCAGATTTATATCGTGCCGATGGTGATACAAAGGTTTATTCCTTAGAGGAAGTTAGTGAAGCTTCAGGCAGTGCTATTAAGCATTGGCTTGACATGACCCCTGCGGAATTTACCGCCAAAGGATACAATTGGAATCAAGTTTTCATCGTTAATTCAGTCGAAAAAGATTACTATTCAACTGGTGATCCAATGACTGCTAGCGGTGTTATCACTCCAGTTGGTTCAGTTAGTGTTACTTTGGCTTCAAATAGTCCTGCTGCCTCAACATTTGTCCAGGCTCAAGCGACTGCCGATTTGGCGCACTATACCTTCACCAATAACAGCAGTTCAGAAGTTAAAGTTACTGGCCTTATCTTCAACAGAATCGGTGTCTCAGCAGATGCCACTCTATCAAATGTCTATCTTTTTGATGGATCAGTTAGATTGACTGATGCTGCTACCGTTTCAAGTGGTAAGGTTACCTTCAACGCTTCAGCTGGTCTTTTCACAGTTCCAGCCAATTCAAGCAAAACGATTGCTGTTAAGTCTTCTATAGCTGATTCAACATCAGGTCAAACCCTCGGTGTTGCTCTCGCTTCAATCACTTCTGCCGCAACCGTTTCTGGCTCATTCCCAATATCAGGCGCTATCCATTCAATTGCTTCTGCCACTTTGGCAACAGTTGCTGTTGGAGCTCCTCTTCCATCAAGTGCTGCAACTACCGACCCAATGAACGATGTGAGAATTTGGGAATCAACCTTCACTATTGGACAAAGAAAAGTTAATTTCACCAGATTAGCCTTAAGACAAATCAATTCAATCTTGTCAGCGGACATTCAAAACTTCCGCTTATTGGTTGATGGTACTCAAGTTGCTTCACAGCAAAACTTGGATGCCAATGGTTATGTAACTTTCGCCTTCACCAAAGAATTACAAACTGGCGGAAGAACTATTAAGGTTATTGCTGATGTCATCGGTGGTTCTTCAAGAATCATCCAGATGTCACTCAGAAACACTGCCGATGTTGATGTAACTGATTCTGAATATGGTGTTAATATCTTAGCAACTGGTACATTTGCCGCTTCAACTGAGACTCTTACAGTTAATGCTGGCACACTGACCGTTGAGAAGAGTTCAACTTCACCTTCAGGTAATGTTGTTTACGGCGGTTCTGATGTTCTCTTGGGTGAATGGAAATTCACCGCTCATGGCGAACCAATCAAGGTTGAAACCTTGACTGCTGGTTATGCCCATGTACTTGTAGGAGGCACTACTACAGTAGCTTCTACATTGAGAAATGGCAAGATTATGGTTAACGGTTCACAAGTTGGAAGCAATACCACGACTGCAAAAGCTGGTACATCTTTCACGGTTAACTTCACCGTTACCCCAGGAACCCCAGTAACTGTTCAATTTAGAGCTGATCTCTATGACAATGATGCTTCTCTTGCCAATGTTCCTGCCACAGACAAGATCACTGCTAAATTAGTTACAGGTTCAGCTAATGCTTCAAAGACAATCTCTCTTGGTACATACAATGTTCCAACAGCAGACTCTTCAGCTAACCAAGTTACTGTTACCGCAGGTACTATGACCTTGGCAAAGAAGACTAATTATGCCAATCAAACCATCAATGTTCCTCAAACTGCCTATAAGGTTGGTGAGTGGGCATTGACCGGTGGCACAACCGAAGATGTCAATATTCATACTTTATCGTTGGATATTGCTACAACTACCGGTACAACCTTCACCGAGGCCGATCTTACAGACATGTATATTGTCTATGGAGCTCAAACCTCAACTGTTAAGTCAACTGCGACTGCTGCCGACAATGATTGGTCAGTTAGCTTCACATTAGCAAAGAATCAAGTGATGAGTGTTGCGCTTTATGCCAATATTGGCTCAAGCGTTACTGATACTCATGCACTGAAAACAGATTTGACGGTTACTGGTACTGGCGCTACTTCAGCCGCTTCTATTAGTGCCAGCAGTGGTGATATTGACGGTCAAACCATTACCTATGGTGCCGGTTCAATCACAGCGACACGATCTGCCGCATCTGCTGATGCCGCTATTGTTGCTGACAACCAGACAGTTCAAACTGTTGCCTACAAGTTCGAAACATTAAATGATAGCTATACAATCACTGAGGTTGTTTTGGCTATTACCAATGCTTCAACTATTGCTAATGTCAATTTGAAAGACGGTTCAACTATCTTGAAGACTCTGCCAGGCGCACAAGCTGTAACCTTCTCAGGTCTTTCAGTTCTTGTTGCTGCCAATAGTTCAAAGACGCTCACTGTTGAGCTCGAACTTTCAGCTGTCGGAACGGGTGCCGGAACATCAGGTTCTGCAATTACCACTGATTTCACATCAGGCAAGGCAATTGCCGGATCAACTGGTGTTGAAGCTGCCATCACCGATAGTACTTCTGCCGGAAATGCCATGTATGTTTACAAGGCAATTCCAACTGTCACCAAAGTTATCTACTCAGATGTTCAACTTAGAAACGAAGAGGAAGTCCTTCTTAAATTCACCGTTGGTTCAACCGGTGGTGATATTTCATGGAAGAGATTATTCTTCGATGTTCTTAAGGACGGAGTCACAACCCTTGCTACATCTACAACATACTTGTATGATGTAACCGGTGGTGCTAACACTAATGTCGGTGGTTCATTTACAGGGGTCAATCTTGATGCGACAACTTCTGCCGCTACCCTTGAATTTGACGCTACTGCCGAAACAGCCGTTAGTGGTTCAAGAACATACGAGTTAAGGTCAACAGTTTCTAGTGCCAATGCTGACGGAGATTACATTACAACTTCTCTCCATCAGGACGCTATTTACGCTGCTCCAACCAGCACAACCGCTGTTGAAGCCGCCGATGCTGATGCCTCGATTATCTGGTCAGATTCATCAGCCTCAAGCCATGACACTGCTACTGCCGATTGGTCAGGTGACTATCTTGTTAAGTCACTCCCAGTCCAGAACAGCCTTAACTGGTAACAGTTAAAGTAATGAACCCGTGGTCTCGGTTTATACCGGACTGCACGGACTTGAAAGACCCCGGTTTTCCGGGGTCTTTCTTTTGTCACCCGCCGTAGCTCCGGTTCACCCTGCCTACCGGTAGGCAGGCGGAGCGAAGGCGGGTTCCTCGCCATTCCGTAGCTCCGGTTCACTCTGCCTACCGGCAGGCAGGCGGAGCGAAGGAGGGTTTTTCGACCTTCAACTATTGACATTTTGAATATTTGTGATAAGATGTTAAGGATAGCGATTTTTCACCAAATTATTATGAAAATTCTTGTTACCGGTGGAGCTGGCTTCATTGGCAGCCACATCGTTGATAATTTAATAAAAAAAGGCCACAAGGTTGTTATTATAGACAATCTATCTTCTGGCACAAAAAAGAATCTCAATCCCAAGGCCAAATTCTATAAAATGGATATTATAGATAAGAAGCTGAGCAAAATTTTTCAAAAAGAAAAACCGGAAGTGATTTTTCACCTGGCAGCCCAAATCGACGCAAGGGGATCAGTCAAAAATCCGTTTTTTGATGCTAAAACAAATATTTTGGGATTTTTAAATATTCTGCAAAATTGTCTCCATTTTGGAAAAATTTGGGGTAAATCTCCGAAGATCATTTTTTCTTCAACTGGCGGAGCTTTATATGGAGAGACTAATAACATTCCTACTCCGGAAAATCATCCAATTGTTTCTGAAAGCGCCTATGGTCTTTCCAAAAAAACCACCGAAGAATATCTTTCGCTTTATCACCGCCTCTATGGGATTGATTTTGTCTCTCTAAGATATGCGAATGTTTACGGTCCAAGACAAAATAGTTCTGGTGAAGCTGGCGTGATTGCTATCTTTTTAAATAAATTATTAAAAGGAGAACCAATTACAATTAATGGTTCAGGAGAAATTACCAGAGACTATATATATATAGAAGATGTGGTCAGGGCGAATCTTTTGGCATTAAAAAATAATACTTCTTCATGGAAACTTGAAAAAAGACTCATAAATATTGGTACGGGTCGCGAAGTTGATTTAAATAATCTCTATAAAACCATTTTTGATGTCACCGGAAAGAAAACAAAAGTAATCTATGGTCCCAAAAAACAAGGCGATATTAATCGGAGCGCTCTTGATGCAAGCAAGGCCAAAAAACTTCTGGGATGGAAGCCAGAGCATGATTTAATAATGGGTATAAGAAAGACAGCGAAATGGTTCATAGATAATTAAAACAATAATAAAAAAAAGAAGAATCTCGCTTTTTAGGCGAGATTTTTTGTTTGAGGTTATCCACAGCCCCCCTATTTTCTTTTGTGGTATAATGGAGGTAAAAGAAGAGATATTCGCTAACGCTTATAGGCTCTACTTTTCAAGAATGGAAGTATATTTCCATTTGGTTTGTTTAACTTTAATTTAAACATTAATATCTTTTTTAAGTCTGCGATAAGTCTTGTTTTATTGTTTTGGGGTCGACCTAAAAATAACAGAAAACGAGACTAGCAGCAAAAAATAAAATCATGTTTACTAAAATAATTAATTTTCTATCAAAAACAATTATGCGAACTCAAAATACAAGAAAGACCTCGGCACTATTTACCATAATGTTTCTCCTTGTAGGGGGGATTTTTTTATTGGCAAATCCGTTACCAGCCGGGGCGACAATTTCTTCTGGAGTTGTTGCGGGAAACGCAGCAGCTGACTTAGTAGTCGGCGCTACTGGCGCTGATTACAATGTGACTTTCACGACTGATGCTACTAGCAGTGCAAGTACTATTACTGTTACTTTTCCTAGTAACTTTACAATTACAGATGGTAATTATGCAGTCGTTTTTGGCACTAGCACCGGTAGCTTGATTAACAATAACACGGGGGGGGGAACGGGCGGAGTAATCAGGATTGGAGGGGATGATAGATCCGTTGATACTGTTATAGGTAATTCCGCAAGTAGCACTATTAAAGTTAGTTTGAGCTCTTCTTGGGCGTTAACTGACGCAACAACTACTTTCAGGATTCTGTATGGCATTCAAAATGCAACCACTTCTGGAGCTACAGGAACTTTCACAATAACCACAGGTGCGACCGGAGAAACAGCTCAAACTGATGTTGCGGCAGTTACTCTTACCCCTGGCACAGCTACACAACTTGTTTTTACGACTCAGCCGGCAGCTTCTGTTAGTGGCGTTTCTTTGACCCAACCAGAAGTGACAGCAAGGGATACTTATGGCAATACAGATACTAGTTTTGTAGAAACAATTACTCTAACAGAAGATGGCGCAGGTGATCTTAGCGGAACTGTGGCAACCACTTCAGTTAGTGGTGTGGCTACTTTTTCTGGCATTAAATATACAGCTGTTGCCGATGGAGAATCTTTCATAATAACCGCTACTGGCAATGCTCTACATGTCCATTCAAATAGCGTAACCTCAGATGTTGTAGCAACTAGGATTCTTGTTACCACCCAGCCATCAACTATTGTTAGTGGCGTCTCAATAGTTCAACCGGTTGTTAAATATGTAGATGCTATCGGTACAGTAGATACTGCTATTACAACTGGCGATACCGTTACCATTACAGAAGGATCAGCAGGATCATTAACAGCGGGCGCTACGACAACTTCTGCCACATCTGGTGTTGCTACTTTTTCGGGATTGATTTATAGCTCAAATGTTGATGAAGAAAGCGTTACTTTTACTTTTACTGACAATGCCGATGGCGCTAAAGCTTTCAATGGCTCCCCAGTCAATGCTGCCACTACAACTGCTGATGTTTTAGCGACTGGCTTAACAGTTAATACCGAGCCAACAAGCGTAATTAGCGGCGTATCAATGACAGTTCCGGTGGTTCACTATACTAATGCTCAAGGAAAAATTGATACTCATGTTGACGCTGATGTCTTAACAGCGACAGACAATGCCGCTGGTAGCGTTACGGCTGTTTCAACTACTACTGCTTCAAATGGTGTTGCGACCTTTACTGGCATGAAATATACGGTTAATGCTGACCAAGAAGAATTTCAACTTATTTTTACAGACGATACTGCTGGTTTAGTAAACCTTAGCGTTACTCCAGCAACCTCCGCCTCTACGACCGCTGATGTCGTGGCGACCAAACTTCTTGTTACCACCCAACCGGCAAGTATTATTAGTGGCGTCTCAATGGTTCAACCGGTTGTTAAATATGTAGATGCGGACAATAAAGTGGATACCGCAATTACAACTTCTGATACTGTTGCAATTACAGAGGGATCAGATGGTAGCTTGACGGGCACGACAACTGTTTCTGCTGCAGCCGGTGAAGTTAATTTTGCTGGATTGCTATATTTTGTAGCTGCTGATGAAGAAAGCGTTACTTTTGTCTTTACCGATAATGCTGCCGGTGGTGGTGCCGTAGACTTCAGTGGTTCTCCAGTAAATGCTGCGACTACAACTGCCGATGTTCTAGCGACTGCTCTTGCGATCAATACTCAACCTTCAAGTATTATTAGTGGTGTATCAATGACAGTCCTAGTGGTTCATTATACTAATGCTCAGGGAAAAATTGATACCCATGTTGATGCTGATGTCTTAACGGCAACCGATAATGCTGCTGGTAATATTACCGCTAGTTCAACTGCTACAGCCTCAAACGGTGTTGCTACTTTTACTGGCATGATCTATACAGCTTTTGCTGATGCTGAAGATGTTCAACTCATCTTTACAGATGATGTAGCAGGCGCAGGCTTAGTAAATCTCAGTGCTACTCCAGCGACAAGTGCTTCTACGACGGCTGATGTTGTGGCAACTCAATTAGTTGTCACTACTCCGCCAGCTGGTGCAGTTGATGCGGTAGCCTTGACAACTCAACCAGCCATTCAAGCTCGAGATGCTAATGGAACGCTTGATACGGGTGCTACCGCAGAAGTGATTACAGCTACCACAGACACTGCTAATGTTTCAGTGTCAGGCACAACAACAGCAACCATGACTTCAGGTATTGCCACATTTTCAGGACTTAAAGCCAATGTTGATGGCACCTTTACTGATGGTGCTACGATTACGCTTTCCTTTAACGATGATGGAGACATTCTCGGCGTCAATATGGCAACAACAACTGCGACAACTTCCTTGGGCGTAGTTGCGACTCAATTAGTCTTAACTACCAGCCCGAGCGGCGCTGTTGATTTAGTCAACTTGACCACTCAACCAGTTGTTAAAGCTTACGATGCTCACAATAATACCGACGCCGGCGTTAACGGAGAAGTCATTACAGCTACTTCAACAACTTCTAATGTTTCGTTAGTCGGTAATACGACTGGTACTATGGTTTCAGGTATTGCCACTTTTTCAGGACTTCAAGCGAGTATAGATGGTGCTTTTACCGATGGATCTGAAATCACTCTTTCTTTTGACGATGATGGAGATATCGGTGGCGCCAATATGTCAGCTGTTACCGCAACCACCTCCTTGGGAGTAGTTGCGACAAAACTAGCAATAACTACTGCTCCAAGTGGCGCTAATGACTTAGTAAACTTAACAGGCCAGCCAGTAGTTAAGGCCTACGATGCTCATGATAATACCGACGCTGGTGTTACGGGAGAAGTCATTACAGCCTCAATTACAACTACAGATGTTTCAGCTGTTGGCAATACAACCAGTACGATGGCCTCAGGTATTGCCACTTTCTCGGGACTTCAAGCAAGCATAGACGGCACCTTTACTGACGGATCTGCGATCACTTTCTCATTCAATGATGACGGAGGCATTGGTGGCGTTGATATGGCAGCTGTTACCGCAACTACCTCCTTGGGAGTAGTTGCGACTCAATTAGCAATTACTACAGCCCCAAGCGGTGCAGTTGATGCCGTAGCTCTAACCACTCAACCAGTTGTTAAGGCCTACGATGCTCACAGTAATACTGATACTGGTGTCAGTACAGAAACAATTACAGCCACGACTGATACATCCAATGTTTCAGTCTCTGGTACAACAACAGCAACCATGACTTCAGGTATCGCTACATTTTCAGGACTTAAAGCCAATGTTGACGGAACATTTACTGATGGTGCCTCAATGACCTTGTCTTTCAACGATGATGGAGATATTGGTGGTGTTAATATGGCAGCTGTTACCTCAACTACCCCATTGGATGTTGTTGCTACTCAACTAGCAATCACTACTAGTCCAAGCGGCGCAGCTGACTTAGTCAACTTAACGGGCCAACCAGTCATTAAAGCTTATGATGCCCATAGCAACACCGATACTGGTATCAGCTCAGAAACAATTACCGCTACCTCAACAACCGCTAATACCTCATTAGTTGGCAATACGACCAGTACAATGACTTTGGGTATTGCTACTTTCTCAGGACTTAAAGCGAGTGTTGACGGCACATTTACCGATGATGCGTCAATTACCTTATCCTTTGATGATGATGGGGCTTTGGGTACTGCCGGAAATATGTCAGCCGTTACAACAACAACCCCATTAGATGTGGTTGCGACAAAATTAGTTGTCTCTGATGTTTCTTCTGCGGCAGCTTCCCCAAATGTCAGATTTGCCGATAGTATCTCAGTAACAGTCACGGCAAAAGATGTTCACAGCAACACCGATCCTGATGATGTCAGCACTATCTCTATTGCTATCGCTGACTCAACGGGCGATGTATTAACTCTTACTTCTAGCACTAGCACTTTAGTGGCTGGAACTAAGGCGTTAACAACAGTCCAAATTCCAGCAGCCAACTTGACAGCGACTACTCCGGACGAAGATACTTTAAGCTTGACAGCTTCTGACACAGGTGTTGGTTCAACCTTAACAACTTCAACGGCCGATACGACTCTTGCTATAAACTTTATAGTTTCTGTATTGTCGGTTAGCTGTACAACCACTCCGGCAGCAAATACTCCCGTAGATGTAACAGTAGCTTCTGTTGATGCCAACAGTAACATTGATACTGCTTATACTGGTTCTGTCTGGATGGATGCATCATCAACCGCACAGGCCTGGCTTAGTAATGGCAGGCATACTTTTGTCTCGGGTGACAACGGAAGTTATCTCTTCAACGACATGATTAAATTCACAACTGCTGAAGGAGGGGTTAGTGTAACAGGAACAGATAATGCCAGTCCGACCATTACAGGATCTCAGACAGGCATTACAGTTTCGTCTAGCGCTCCCAGCGTTTCTTCTCAAACTCCAGTTGATAATGCAACCAGCACTGCTATTACTGTTTCACCGACCGTTACTTTCTCAGAAGCGATGGATTCGTCAACTGTAAATACAAATACTGTTCAACTGAGAGTGTATGACGGTGATACTGTCGTTAATTCAGTTGTAACTTATGTTGTTGGTACCTATGTTGCTACGATTGATCCAGTTGCCAGCTTGAGCAACAATACCCAGTATTATATCTGGGTTTCAGGCGCCAAGGATGCCGCAGGTAACACAATGACAGCTTACACAACACAAGCAAGTCAAGAATTTACAACAGTCGCAGATAGTGCTCCGAGTATTTCTTCTCAGACACCATTGGATAACGCAACGGGTACGGCTATTACTGTTTCACCAACCGTTACTTTCTCAGAAGCGATGGATTCAGACACTATTAATACCAACACTGTTCAATTAAGAGCTTCGTCTACAGATGTAACAGTTAGTTCAGTAGTTACTTATGACTCCGCAACTTACATTGTTACCATTAATCCAGTTGCGAGCTTAGACAACAGCACTCAGTACTATATCTGGGTTTCAGGCGCTAAAGATGCCGCAGGAAATACAATGACGGCCTACACAACAAAAGCAAGCCAAGAATTTACGACAGTCGCTCAAGGCGATGGATCATTAGCCGTTACTAGTATTACTACTAAAGAATCTTATGCTGCCGTTGCTGGTGGATGGCCAGATGGCGTTGCTTCAACAACCGATGGTTGGTCATGGACATTCAATGTTACCGTACCAACCTCAGAAACGACCTTCAAAATGAAGTTTGATAACTGGACAAGCGGAAGCAATACAATCGCTGTGACTGACAATATGCGCTTCTATTCAGCTCAATCGTCAAATGCAAGCACAACTGGTAGCGCAATTGGTATTACAGCAGCTAGCACGCTTAGTAGTGGCATGACATTAAACAGCGATTCTGATGCCTCAACAATTGGCAGACAAATCACAGTAACGGTTGAAGAGAAAGTG
>Ga0247841_10003701_pt1 | contig 27673 bp, 17 predicted proteins | sample LaCruzMarch2015__2_FD_192410 | JGI IMG/M metagenome (GOLD analysis project Ga0247841, IMG submission 192410) | Freshwater microbial communities from meromictic Lake La Cruz, Castile-La Mancha, Spain - LaCruzMarch2015_18m | ecosystem: Environmental > Aquatic > Freshwater > Lake | place: Spain... | reverse complement strand
GCCCGTAATCAAAGAAGCCATCGCCGTTCCATGTCCCTCCTCACTCCCCAAATCACTGCTGGTCGGGTTCAAAGTCGTATCCAGCAGAGCTACGGTTACCCCCTTTCCCCAATCCGATGTCACCCCCTCTCCACCGATTAACTTCACCGCATCTTTCCCCACCAATCGGTAATAGTCGTCCCCCATCGTCTTCACCTCCGCTGGAACTTCCGGAACCGCCACATAGTAGTTCTTGCTCACCTCCATCTCGTCCGTCTTCGGCAGGGATTGAAACCACTCCCCATCTTTCACCTTCACCGCCTGCAAACCGTCAATCCGGCCCAGCACCACCCCCGCCGGCGCACCTTTCAAAAACCTTTCATAGGCCGCCCGATTTTTGAAGCGAAGAATCTTCTGCCCCGGAATCTCATCACCCGATCCCGTTTCCATCGACCCATCGAAACTCTCTTTTGCTTTTCCTGAACCACCCTTTCGTGAATCCCTCCCTGCCTCCAGTCCCATCGCACCGTCCAGCTTCGCTTTGGAAATCGGGCGCACTTCAGGCTCCTTCTGTTTCATCCTATTTGCGTCCACTTCACCTCGATCCATCGCCCACCACAGCCCTAAAAGAAGTGCCAAACCCCACAAACCGTAACGAAGATAAGTCATCTCACCACCCTAGCCCACTTCCCCAATAGGAAAACCCCTTGTCACAACCCCATCCCATGGAGGATTATGAATCTTACCTTAGCCGGCGTGGCGGAACTGGCAGACGCGACGGACTCAAAATCCGTTGCCCGCAAGGGCGTGTGGGTTCGACCCCCTCCGCCGGTAGGTTTATGGATTGTTTTGGATTGTTGTCGGATTGGCGGGGATTGACTGCGTTGTTCTTTGCTCATTCAACACGGCGGTGACTCGCTTTATAGGCTATTTTCCTAGCCATCTCTTTGGTCGTACATGACTAAATTTTAGACATTTCTTCGGGCGAATGATTAAAAGGTTAAAAAAATCACATGGAGCGCGAAATGGGCTGCCCTATATTCGATTAAACGTGCCCACCAAATCTCCTGCCAAACATCGAAAGGCTTTACACTAGTAGAGTTACTTGCAGCCGTTGTGATTCTCGCCCTTTTGACAGGCTTATGCGTGGCTGGATTCCAGAAAACGGTGTAGTCCTCCAAAATCGGTCGCTGCGCATCAAACCTTCACACCCTTGCCTAGGCCGTCCTCAACTACTCCGCAGACGAAGGAGGAATGGTCCCACCCTCCATGGTGATAGCGAACACGGAGGAAACCGGGGGTGTAGGACATCGTCTTTGGGTCGACTTTCTTCAACCCTACATTCCTCCTCTCCAAGGCCATGAAAAAATACACGATCATTTTCGGCACCAGTTATCCAGGCAATCTTTACGAGGTTGCCCCAGCGGACACGATTCAGCGGAGATCTGGTGCGCTTTGAAAGATGAAGGTCTGGTGATACCTGAATTCCCTCTAGGAGGCTAAAAACACTTATGAATCAATATCTTCAAATCAGTAAATACACTTTTGGCATGGGAGATCGATTCGCCCAGCAGGCTACGGCTCAATTGCAGGCGTGCATTCTGGCCTCTCAGCACGGTGTCGAAATCTGTCCTACTTGGAACAAATCCAATCGCGAGCACAACATCATCGGCTCTGAGCCGGCCAGCGTTCGTGCCGCCGCTGACGCGGCCGTGAAGGCGGCTGGTTGGCACAAGCCCTATTACGTGGATGCCGATCATATCGGGCTCAAGACTGTGGACCGTTTCGTTGCCGCATCGGACTTCTTCACGATTGATGTTGCTGATTTCATTGGCAACGCCGCCGAAAGCAGGAGTGTGAAGTCGTTTGTTGACCGCCACGAAGAGTTATTAGGCCAGATTCACCTCCCGGGGATTGCCCTTCCTTTCAACCTCTCTCGGGCCGAAGTGGAGCGCATTGCCGCCAAATATTTGTTGGCTGTGCAGGAAGCCGGTAAAGTCTACCGACACATCGTAGCCGCGAAGTCCGCCAAAGCGTTCATCACGGAAATTTCGATGGATGAAACTGATTCACCGCAGACGCCCCCCGAACTGTTGGTTATTCTTGCCGCCATCGCAGACGAGAAAATTCCCATCCAGACCATCGCACCAAAGTTCACCGGGCGCTTCAACAAGGGAGTGGATTACAAGGGCGACGTATTGCAGTTCGAAAGGGAGTTCAACGATGACCTGTGCGTTATCGCACACACAATCAAATGTTATGGGCTTCCCGAGACTATGAAATTGAGTGTTCACTCTGGGAGCGACAAGTTTTCCATCTATCCGGCCATCCATCGCGCCCTACGTCAGCATGGCTGCGGCGTCCACCTCAAGACAGCAGGCACAACGTGGCTGGAGGAAATCATTGGCCTCGCCGAACACGGTGGCAAAGGATTACAACTCGCCAAAGAGATCTACGCTAAAGCCCTCTCTCACATTGATGAACTCTGTGCGCCCTACGCTACGGTGATTGACATTGACCGTGCCAAGCTGCCGACCCCCGCCGAGCTCAACGGCTGGAATAGTGAGCAATTCGTGCGTGCTTTGCGGCACAATCCAGCGGACTCGCTATTCAATCCGAGTCTCCGCCAGTTGCTTCACGTCGGCTTCAAAGTTGCGGCCAATATGAATCCGCTCTATCTGAAACTGCTCGAGGATTGCGAGACCTCAGTGGCTCGCAATGTCACTTACAACTTGTTTGAACGGCATGTCAGGCCACTGTTTCTTGCTGAGTGATGAAAGCACTCGTCATCTCTGAATCTGGCACAACGGCTTGTTTGAATCGGTCGCAGGCAGGCCCGGGATATTTATTGCGTTAAAAGGTCAGAACTGATGCAGTTTAGTAATGACTACAGCCGTATGTAGGATTTTGGGAAGTTTGAAGAGGAGAAATTTAATTTCGATCAGATCGAAGGTTTTGGAAGCGGGGTGCTGATTGCTAGGGGGCTGCCAAAATGAGGGTACCCATTGGCTAACCAGCGAAAGGCCTTCATGTGGAAGGATCGATGGTCAACGCTTTCGTTGGGCAATCTTGGTTCTTATTGCATATCACGAGGATGGTAAAATAGAGGAAATGAGGGACCTCTAGAAACTGCATGGTATCAGATGATCGATATCGAGGCGACCCCACCTGATTTCCCTATTAACTCCTCTAAAGCGCACCCAAGATTAGGCACGATGACATTAAAGTTCTCCTTTCTGCCCGCCCTACTTCTATTGGTCAACTCGGCCCTGGGCGTTGATGAAACCCAGCGCCAGTACCTTTCAGGCCAAGGTAAGGACGACACCGTCACCTGGGCCTTCCTCTGCACCGCGGGCCGCCTCAGTGGCGTCTTGACCAACATCTCGGTGCCCTCTTGCTGGGAGCTGCAGGGCTTTGGCACGTACGGTTACGCCACCGATCCGGACGCGGAACAGGGCAAATACCGGACCACATTCACTGTTCCAGCGGACTGGAGCGGCCGCGTGGTGCGCCTGGTCTTTGAGGGCGCCATGACCGACACCGAGGCATGGCTCAACGGGAAGTCCGTTGGATCGCGCCATTGTGGCGGATTCTACCGCTTCGCCTACGACGTCGGCACCCAGCTGCGGTACGGCGGCTCCAACTTGCTCGAAGTCACGGTCTCCAAAACGTCGATGAACGCCAGCGTCAACAGCGCGGAGCGGCGCGGCGATTACTGGAACTTCGGTGGCATTTTCCGGCCGGTGTACCTGGAGGCCATGCCGACCAACCACATTGAGCGCACCGCCATCGACGCAAGGGTGGACGGCCGCTTCAGCATGGATGTGCATCTCGCCGGCGAAGCTGACCGTGTGGTGGCTCGCATCGAAGGGCTGGGAACGGACTTCAGCGCGCCCGTGCCGCCCGGCGCGGCCACCGTACGTCTGCAGACCGCGATCCGGGGCCAGCGGAACTGGACGGCTGAGACGCCGGACCTGTACCGGGTGACGGTGATGTTGGAAAAAGAAGGCCGTATCCTGCACCGCGTGAACGAGCGCTTCGGCTTTCGCACCATCGAGGTGCGCCCAGGCGACGGTCTCTACGTGAACGGAACGCGGGTCCTGCTTAAGGGTTGCAACCGCCACTCCTTCTGGCCGGACTCCGGCCGCACGCTGAGCGAGACCATCAGCCGCGCTGACGTGAACCTGATGAAGGACATGAACATGAACGCCGTGCGCATGTCGCACTACCCGCCGGATCAGCACTTCCTGGAGGCTTGCGACGAGCTGGGCTTGTACGTGCTGGACGAGCTGGGCGGCTGGCAGCACGCCTACGACACCGCCGTAGGCACACAACTGGTGCGAGCCATGGTCACGCGCGACGTGAATCACCCATCCGTCCTGTTCTGGTGCAACGGCAACGAGGGCGGCTTCAATTTCGACCTGGATGGGGAGTACGCGAAGTGGGACCCGCAGGGGCGTCGCGTGTTGCATCCTTGGTCAGCCTTCAGCGACATCAATACTGCGCACTATCGTCCGTACAATGAGGTGGTGAAGTCCTGCGCCAGCAATATGATTTATATGCCCACCGAGTTCATGCATGGCTTGTACGACGGCGGGGCCGGGGCCGGGCTGGACGATTATTGGAACGTCATCACCCGCAGCACGGTCGGGGCCGGCGGCTTTATCTGGGCCTTGGTCGACGAGGGCGTAGTGCGCACCGACCAGGCCGGAAAGATCGACACGATCGGTAACCGCGGCCCGGACGGCATCGTTGGCCCGTACCGTGAGAAGGAAGGAAGTTTCTTTACGATCCGCGATGTGTGGTGTCCGGTGCAGATCGGCCTGCGTGCACTGCCGGCCGGTTTCAACGGGCGGCTACCCGTGGAGAACCGCTACGACTTTACCGCACTGGACCGCGTGCGCTTTGCTTGGGAGCTTATGCGCTTCCCTGGGCCCCTCGATACCACCGGCCGCACCGTTCTGGCTCGTGTCACCCAGGCGGGACCGCCCCTGCCGCCGGGGGCAAAGGGCGAACTGGTGCTGAAACTGCCGTCCGACTGGCACGATGCCGACGCCTTGCGTCTGGTCGCCACCGACGCAGGCGGGCGCGAGATCGGCGTCTGGACTTGGCCCCTCAAGACGGCTGATGACTGGTTTGCGCGGTTGAAAGAATCCAAAACTGGAAAAGTGGACCTCCAGGATAAGGAAACGGGGGTGAGGGTTGAGGTCAATGACACCGCCCTGACATTCAGTCGACAGGACGGGTGTCTGACGGGCGTGGCCAAGGCCGGGCGGACCTGGACATGGTTGCCCAACCCGAGCCTGGTTCTGGGCGGCACAAAGACCGTAGAGGTCAAGGAAGACGGGAAAACACTTAACCGGACACAAGCAGTCGATCTGGCCGGCATCTCGAAACTGCAGACGTTCAATGTAAAGCGCGATGGTGCGGCGGTGGTGATTGAATCAACCTTCGCAGGCCCGCTGAAGAAGCTGGTCTGGACCATTGATGCCGGCGGCTGGATCCGGTTGGACTACGCCTACCAAGCCGAAGGCGAGTTCACTATTGCCGGCATCGACTTTGCCTATCCGCAGGACCGGGTGAAGGCCTTGCGCTATCTGGGCCAGGGGCCGTATCGCGTCTGGCAGAACCGCATGCGCGGGCCCACGCTGGATGTGTGGTCGCTCCCGGCCGCCAACGGCGTACCCGGGAAAAGCTGGAGTTATCCGGAGTTCCAAGGCTACCGATCCGGTTGGCGCTGGGCCGTGCTGGAGACGCTGGACGGTCCACTATCGGTTATCAATGGAACCAATGCCGGCTACCTGGGCATCTACCGGCCCCTGGATGGCGCTGACCCCGTAAATACCACGCTGCATGTCCCGGAGACCGGGCTAGCCCTACTGGATGTAATTCCTGCCATCGGCACCAAGTTCAACCTGGCAGAGGAACTGGGTCCGCAGTCGCAGAAAGCAAGGCTGTCCGGCACGCAGACCGGCAAGGTCTACTTGCGGTTCTAAATCCAGTTCACCGCTGGGTTTTTAAAGAGCCTTGGGTGGATGGTTTAGGCAGGGGCGTACTGGTGGCGAAGGGGGTGCCAAAATCAGGGTGCCCATTGTCTGACCAGTGAAACGCCTGCATGCGGGGGGATCGATGGTCAATGCTTTCGTTGGGCAAGCCCGGTTCGTACTGCATGTCGCGGGCATGGTAAAGGATGTAGGACTCCGTGCCGTCCGGGGACGGAAAAAAGCTGCAGTGTCCCGTGCCGTAGACCCCGACCTCCGCCGATTGGCGAAAAACGGGTTGAGCGGACTTTCGCCAATTTTCCGGCTGAAGCGGGTCGGCATCACGGGAACAGGTTAACAAGCCAAGGGCATAATGTGGGGTCCAGCATCCGCTGGCGGAGTAGGCGATATGAATTAAGGACCCGTCTGGACTTTTTAGCGGCTGGGGCCCTTCGTTAACAAAGATGGGATACCGGGGAGAACGGCCATGTTCAGGCGGTGTTTCCCAATTTCGCTCCCATTCAAAGGTAGGCTTCGAAATTAAGACCCGTGCAGAACCGAGCTTCCATGGGGTTTCCATCTTGGCGATGTAAATACATTGGGTCTCTTCATGCTGACGTCGGCTTTGCCACCCCGACCACACCATGTAAAGGGCCCCAGCGTTCTCAAAAACGGAGGCGTCAATGGCCCAGTTGTTATCAGGATCCGTGCTGGCTCTGCCTTTTAGGATAAAAGAGCCCTGCATGGGGTCGTCATTTTCATTTTCCAGAACATGGATCTGATGGTTATCAGTGTCCCCATCGTCCGCGGTGAAGTACACGTACCACTTCCCTTGGATATGGTGAATCTCCGGTGCCCATACGTGTTTGGCATACTGGGGCTGGTCAGGAACCCAAATGGTTTTGCGAGCAGCTGATTTTAGGTCGGTTAGGTCTGGCGTTTGCCAGAGATCAATGCGGTCCTGAAGTGTGTGCATGTAAAAGTAGGTGTTGCGGTGCCAAAGCGCCCATGGATCTGGGCCCAGTTCAAGCAGCGGGTTATGATAAGAGCCATTTTTCATAATAGAACTGTGTTCACCGAAGGTGCGATTAAGAAGAATACCTCACGCAGAAAAAAGAATACGTCCAACTTCGGTATTAGAGGTATCGATAGCTGGCGTTAGCGGAATTTCATCAGCCGATGGCCAGCACTCACTTTTTCAGCCCAAGGTAGGTGCGGTGCATCGTCTCAATGTCGGCGACAGACAAAGGGGTGGTGTCGAGGCGAACTGCGGCGATCGATCCGGTGAATGGACTATTTTTGCCGTTACGGATCGTCCCAACGGAAAAGGGTTGGTTCGCCAACGCGGTCGCGTTCTGGCCGGTGGTGTCGGTGACCTTGGTTTCGGTCCGTACTAGGCGGCTGTCCGCATAGACCGAGAGGGCAAAAGTGTCCTTGCCTTGGCGGGCCATCCCCAAGGTCACGATGTGCCAGGCATCATCATTTAATTCTCCGGCAGAAATGGCCACGTCGGTGGGCAGTCCGACACCGACCGCGACTTCACCCGTTTTGGTCCCGTCGTTCCAGATACCTATCCCAAAATCCCCACTGCCAATGCCACCCACCTCAAATCCCATGATGCCTTTGTAATCATAAAAGGCATTCAGGTCCGTGGACGCGCCGGCGGGAGGTGTTTTGCTACGGAAAACAACGGTGATGGAGAACTCCGAGATCCCCGCCCAGGGCCGGTCCGTCTGTTCGAGCGGGGTGGTTAAAAAATCCTTCCCGCTGAAGACCGCTGTCTTGATGGCAACCCCGCTCAGAGTGTCCTCCCCGAGAAAGGGCGCAGAGTCTTTGTAGGTGTCGTAAAAAAGGGTCTGATTGCCTGTGCGCGACACCCAACTGCTGTTGGCACCCGCCCAGTCCGAGGCAAACCACTCGATCACTGTGCCGGCCTGAAGGGGCGCGGCCACTAGTGAAAAAACAGCTAACCAAGTTCGGATACAGCTGAAAAATCCAAGAACTGTAGCTTTTAAGCTTTCTTGCGCTGGTCGAAATAGAAGTTGTTTATTCATGATAGAAATTGGTTAAGGAAATTATGATACGCATCTCATCATGGGCTTTGTCAATATCCACGCTTATCCTGCATATGTCCTAAACTGTCATCGAGCATCCAGGCCGTTGATTTGCGAGCTAGTTGTGCTTACTGCTTGGTTATGATCAACCGCAAGAACCTTCGATTCCCGTTTATATCCACCGAATATCTTCTTTTTTCCATGCCCGCGGGAGCATCGGAAGGATTAATAACCACATAAGATGTAGTGCTAGCAGAGCTGAAATCGAGCGAGGGAGCATCCTGTCCACCCACAGACACGTCTCCTGTCCGCACGTAAGCCACCAATGCCAGCTGGTTGGAATCTGAGGTATCTTGAACGGGTAGTTTGGGCTCTGAAGTGTCGCTTCCGCCGAAGGCGTAGTTGGCTAGGTAGGTCAGCCCATTTGGCGCGATTCCCAACATCTCTTTGCCTTGGTAGGAGTCGGCAAAAGTCGGGGTTGGACGAATTCCAAGATAGGTGTTGTGCAGAGTGGTGACATCCGATGCTGCCAAGGGCGTATCATCAAAACGAAGTGCGGCCACCTCACCCACAAATTTCTCCGTTGAGGCAGATCCGCGAATCGATCCCAGCGAAAAGGATTCATCAGCGAGTGCTCCCGGAGTCCCATACTCCAGAACGGAAGAACTGCCGACTTGGCTTCCATCCACGTAAACGGTTTGGCTGAAAAACCCGCCGGTTTCGTCTTTCACCACCATGGTGAGGGTATGCCAGTTATTGTCATTGATATTTCCTGCCGAGGTTCCGTTGTCGCCAATTCCCAAGCCCGTGCTCGCGGCCACCGCTCCATTCGAAGAGCCATCGTTGTACAAACCGATGGCGAATTCACCCTGACCACCCCCGCCCAATTCAAAGCCCAGAATACCCCTTTGATTCCAAAATGCGTTGATGTCGGTTTGAGTTTGGGCGCCCGGCGCATTGCTCTTAAAGACGAGGGAAAGCGAAAATTGTTTAAGCCCAGCCCAAGGGCGTCCCGTTACAAATGGAGATGTTAGAAAATCGTTCCCATCGAACACTGCGGTGTCCACGGCAACCCCGGCAATCGTGCTTGAGCCTTTTTGGGGCGCGGATCCCTCGAATTGGTCGTAAAACAATGTCTGACCGCCCGTCCGTGAATTCCATGAATTGTTAGGACCTACCCAATCAGAGGCGTAATATTCAAACACGACAGCTGCCTGTGTTTGGATGCTGAAAATGGCTAAAAAGCAAAATAGTTTGATCAGAGACTTACCACCTACTTCTAGCCATCTTGGCGGCGGCCAAAATGGGATTTTTTTAGTCATGGCAAGGGATGGATGATTTGACTTTTTTTGGAGTGCCGTTGCCAACGCCGAATGGCAAATAAAGAGATCGCCCCAAACCCTATGAGCATCGAGGTGGAGGGCTCTGGAATGACCCCAAGATAGGTACTGTGCAGAGTGGCGACTTCCGATGTCGCAAAAGGCGTATCATCAAAACGAAGTGCGGCCACCTCCCCCACAAATTTCTCCGATGAGGCGGACCCGCGAATCGATCCCAGCGTAAAGGAGGCGTTCGCTAGTGTTCCCACCGTCCCGTACTGCAAAAGAGAGCTACTGTTAAGTAGGCTCCCGTTAACATATACGCTTTGGCGGAAGGACCCGCTGCCTTCATCTTTCACCACCATGGTCAGTGTATGCCAGTTGTTATCATTGATATTTCCTGCCGAGGTTCCGTTGTCGCCAGTTCCCAAGCCCGTGCTCGCGTTCACCGCCCCACTCGGCGAGCCATCGTTATACAAACCGATGGCGAACTCCCCACTACCGCCTCCACCGAGTTCAAAGCCCAGAATACCCCTTTGATTCCAAAATGCATTGATGTCGGTTTGAGTTTGGGCGCCCGGCGCATTGCTCTTAAAGACGAGGGAAAGCGAAAATTGTTTGAGCCCAGCCCAAGGGCGTCCCGTTACAAATGGAGATGTTAAAAAATCGTTCCCGTCAAATACTGCGGTGACAACGGGCACGCCGGCAATGGTGCTGGAACCTTTTTGGGGCGCGGAACCATTAAAAGTATCGTAGAACAGGTACTCGCTACCAGTCCGCGAGTTCCATGAGTTGTTCGGACCTGCCCAATCAGAGGCGTAATATTCAAACACCACCGCGGCCTCTGTTTGGATGCTGAAAATGGCCACCATGCTGAAAAGAGCTAAGGTTAGCTTTCTATTTGGACTTTGCGGTCCTCCAGCTTGGCAGACTAGATTGTGTATGGTCACATTCATATTCTTTGAAAACACTAATTTAATATAAATCATATAGGCAGATTTGTCCATATCCGAGTTTGTTATATACATATCCCAAACTGTCATTTAGGGTCTCCTTCTCAATGAATTTAGGCGCAGTTGGCCCAAAGCCGCATATCAAGCTGGTTGGGAATGGTGGGGTCTAGGGGGAACGATCCCGCTGGAGGCCAGCAGAACCATTTTATCGAAAAATCCATGTCCTATACCTTCTATAAAAAACGAACCGTCTTAGGACGGAAAGATGGAACCGTACAGGAATCCATCATTTTTCCTGCGGGCGCGGGGGAACGGATGCTGGGGGTACATCGCAAGCCCCATTCTCTGTATGATGATCACGCTGTCCGCGTGGCCGGCATCAGCACGTTGCCCCCCGGTTATACCGTTCAGAGACAACACGCGGATGATCATCTACTGCTCTTCGCACTTGAGGCAGGACTTCACATGGAGAGCCCGAGAAAACATACCTTTAAGTTGGGCGACCTCCTGATTGCTCCTCGGGACTCCACCTATCGGTACACAACCACCTCTTCCTGCAAGTTCCTCTGGTTTCATTTCATGTCTCATCCACATTGGAACCATCTCATCCAGCGCACGATTCGGATCAAGAGAGCCCTGTATATGGAAGAAATTAAAATGCTGGTTCTCGGCCACCTAGCCGAATCAGATCGAAACCAAGTCGACCGGCATTTTTTCTGCGAGGGATATGAGAACCTACTGGTCGGCTACTTAGAGCGGGAACTTCGAACCAGTCAATCAGCGTATGAACTTGGAAAAATGCAGCAACTCCACGAACTCTGGGCGAAAGTGAAAGAAGATCCGAACCGTGCCTGGAGCACAGCAACCTTATCGGGGCTCTCGGGATTCTCCGAGTCGACCCTGCATCGACTGATCAAGAAAATGCAGAACTCGACCCCTCAGGATATGATCCGCAAGATCCGGATGGAGCGAGCAGCGACGCTTCTCTCCCGCGATGCCCTGATTCAAGATGCGGTGGCGAGCGAGGTAGGCTATGGGAATTCGTTTTCTTTTTCCCGGGCGTTCAAGAAACATTTTGGAATCAGTCCGAAGCAGTTTCGTGGCCGGCTTTCCCCCCGTCGAAACGCCAAACAATAAATTACCGGCGTCTGAATCAAGAGCCAAGGCTGCTCAAAATCAGTTGCTTGACTCCTGAGCTTGCCCAGATGGGCGGCGTATCGAACGGATTATCGATTCCAGTTCATCCATGTCTTTCGGGGAGAAGGTGGCACCGGCTTAGTCATGGTTCTGGCCAAGTTCTTCGCTGCCGAGTTCAGCAGGAGAGAGAACTCAAGAAAAATAGGGAAGCGAGGCCCTGGGGGCATCCATGGCAGATCGGGGTATGATGGTGACGGTTTACGGGATGTGCAGAAAATAGAATTCAGTTATGGTAGTGTTATATGAAATTGTTACCCAGCCAGTCTCTTGGGGGCGTTTCCTGTCCGCAAGTTCAAGTCGAACGACCCATCCGATAAACGAATTCTACCCTGAATTAACCCACAGGATTTAAGAAGAGTTGCTGTCCATCCTGCTATTGATTTCCGCCTGGCCCCAAAAAGGATCATCATTATCTTCCTCGATGGGTCGCCTTACTGCCGAATGCTACTTCCGCCCGTCCTCTTCTGGGGCAAGAGTTTCGGGTCTACGAAATAGACAGAATGGTTTTACCTTGGTGGAACTGTTGGTGACGATCTCGATCATCGGCCTGCTTGCGGGACTTAGCATTCCCGCCATCAAGGCTGCTCAAGACAAGGCGAAGCAAGCGGCCTGCAGTTCTAACCTAAAACAGCTTGGGGTAGCCCTTTCCTCGTATTTGGCGGAAAACAACGGCGTTTTTCCCGGTCATCATACCATGTCGGGGATTATGGTCTGGCCGCACCGATTGCGGCCCTACCTTGGGAACAACCATAACCTTTTCTGGTGCCCAGCTGAGAATCGGAACGCCAAATGGCCGGTGACCTATACCTCCCCTACGCCTCACAGCAATCCGCAACTCGCGTCCTATGGGTACTATCAGGGTGAAACCCCATTCAATCCCAGGACGAGATTCTCCTATGGCTACAATGATTGGGGTGCAGGAGCAGGGGGCTTGGGGGCGAGCGTTGACGATCCAAACATGCCGCTCCCTCGTGTCGTCAACATCGTGAAACCGTCACAAATGTATGCCATCGGCGATACCACTTCGGATGGAAACTGGGATACGGCGCTGGATCCGAACAATGACACCGAGGCCCCAAAGGGACGCCATGGCGGAGGGGCCAACATGCTGTTCGTGGATGGACACGTCGAAAACGTCAAGGTTGAGAATTTGCGATCCCGGGAAAGCCAGTGGGCCAGCCGGTGGAATCGCACAGGAGAGCCATGATGGCCCTGTCCAGCCCGATCCTTGTATGAACACGAAAACAAAAATTATGTCCGCCAGCGTAGGAGTGGTCCTGTCCTGGGTCCTGCTGGCTGGCTGTGTCCCGCCGGTTCAGCAAACCCAGCAACCGCCCCCGCCAAACCCAGGTCCCGCCGCCATGGTCTCGCAAAACGAAACCTCCTCGGTCACTCCCGCGGCTCAGAAGAATCCTGCCCGCGAAAAAGCGCCTACCGCCCATGAAGTTCTGCGCTCCGGGGAATCCGAGCTCCACCTCTCCACTGCCGACGGGATTCAGTTGCGGCATCGTGAAATCTTGGGATTTTCCTCACCCCGCCCGATGCAGGCCGGGGTTCTCGATGCCCAAAAGGCGGAAGTTTGGCTGGGCGGCAAATACGAAACCATCCGGCGGATCGATCCGGATCAGGTGGTCTGCGAGGGAACCTTGACGACCACCAACGCAACTCAATTCGGCTTTACGGACACCCTGACCAGCCTGAAGCCGTCCGGGTCCTTCCGCCTGCAGCGGACGGTCAAGGTGGTGCATGCAGATCCTCGGGACGTTGGTTTTTCCTCCCGCTTTGGATTCGAAACCGCCGAGAAGGCGTCCTTGTCGGATTTGATGTTCTTTGCGCCCGGGATTTGGTACGGCCGGAATGATGGGGCTCGGGGCATCGGCTCTTCCGAACGTCAGGCCAAAGATTCCTTCTTCCTGTTCCGGGAATCACGCTGCCCGGCCCCGTTTTTCATGGCCCAGACCACCAGCCAGGGGGTCCACGTCACCCTGGCCCAAAACAATCCCGATTCGGTCGTCTCCTTTACCGGCGACGACTTCCTTCCGCTCATCAATGACCTCCGCATCCAAGAGGGAAGTTTTGGTCTTCACAAAGCCCCCTCCCCGGAGATCTTTTATCAGTTTCCGGCTTCGGAGGGGGAACACACCTACATCACCGGCTCTGCCGACGCTTGGGCCCGAAGGAGTCACCCAGTCAAGGAGGGCGTCCAGCATGGCTACGACTTGATCCTCCGGCTCGAGCAGGATTCGGATTATTTATCGGCCATGCGCGACACGTGGCGGTTTTTTTACGATCATTACAGACCCAAGGTCATTCCCGCCAACCTAGAGGACGCCTACACCCAGAGCCTGGACCTCTTGTTTCAACTGGCCGTGCCCCGGGGTCCACGGGAAGTTCCGGGCATCCCTTTTTGTGTATTTGTGGAGTCGGGCAAGGTTGAAAACCCCAGCTACCAGATGGGCTTCATTGGCATGCAGCACGCCGCGGCCTTTCATCTTTTGCGGCATGGCCGGACCAAGGAACGCCCGGACTATGTCAAACGCGGAACCGATATCATTCAATTCTGGGTCGATCACTCCTTCCGCAACGAATCCCACCGGCTACCCAGCTCCTGGTATGCCGGCGGCTGGGGGGAGAATTGGGAACTGGACAAAAATAAATCGTTTCTTCGCAACGTCGCCGAAGGCACCTATGACATCCTCCGTGCCTACGAAATGGAATCCAAATACGGCACGGCGCATCCGGATTGGCTTGCCTACGGCCAGCGTTTCGGAGACTGGCTGCTGGAAAGTCAATCCGAAGACGGCTCTTGGAATAACCGGTACAGTCTGGAGGGCTCCCCGGTTTTGGATCAAGGTCCGGCCCCATCGGGAACACTGTTTCCCGTTCCTCTCTTGCTAAAACTTCACGGCCTCACGGGCAAGCAGGCCTATCTCGACGCCGCCCTCAAAGCAGGTGATTTTGGATACCGGGAATTTTATTTAAAAGGCGTCTACCGGGGCGGAGCGGTCGACAACCCCAATGTGATGGATAAAGAAGCCGCTTTGATGAACTTCAGGTCATTCTTGGCCCTGTATGATGTTACCAAGGAGGAGCGGTGGTTGGAGGCGGCAAAGTCGGCGGCCCTCTTCGGTGAAACCTGGACCTATGTCTGGGACGTTCCCATTCCCCCGGAGTTTTATGAATTTTATAAAACCTTTTTCCGTCCCGGCTTCCGCTCCACGGGCCTTGGCCTAGTGGCCACCGGACTGAGTTATGCCGACTGGTATGCGGCCAGGCATGCCGGCGATTTTTACCGCCTCTACCAAATTACCGGGGATGAACATTACAAGCAGGTTTCCGATATTCTGCTGCACAACACCAAACAGACCATGGACATTCAGGGATCGATTGCCGAAGGGCGTTATGGGCGGCCCGGACTGCAAGTAGAGGGAATGGATCTGGTGATTGTCCGCGGCAAGCACAACAAACTCTGGCTTCCCTTCGTGACCACCACCCACCTCGAGGGGATGACCCAGGTTGAGGAACTCCGTGGAAAACCTACCCCATGACCGGCCCCGCAAAATTCCTTCCAGCAAGATTTTGTGGAACCATGGTGGTGGCAGCCGTGGGGATGAGCCTCTTGGGTGCGGCGTGCAGCCGGCAAGCCCGACCGGAAGTCACCCTTCGTTTTTGGAACGGATTCACTGGGCCAGATGGACGGCCCATGCAACAACTGGTCAAACAGTTTAACCGAGAAAACCCGGATATCCGCATCATCATGCAACGCATGGATTGGTACACTTACTATAACAAATTGTTCGTCGCCGGAATTGGCGGACGCGCTCCGGAGGTATTTATTATCCATGCTTCCAACATTCCCCGTTTTATTCATGCGGATTTTTTGCGACCCGTGGATGATCTGTTAGAAAAGGAGATGGGCCTGGATCCAAAGGACTTTTTCCCCTCGGCCTGGAACGCCGCCGGTTATGAGGGAAAGCAGTACGGCATTCCCTTGGATATCAGTATTCACGGAATGTATTACAATAAAACTTTGTTCCGCGCGGCCGGAATCGTGGACGAGGCAGGTGAACCCCGCCCCCCGCGCAACCAAAGGGAGTTTATGGAGGCGCTGCGGAAGCTGACCTTGGACCGGGATGGGGATGGGGATACGGATCAGTGGGGGTTTGTTTTCAACAACACCCGGAACAGCATCCTCGTTCTTATGGTGCAGTTTGGAGGAATGTTTTTTGACCGCGATAACCAGCAATGCCTGTTGAACAGCGAGCGTAACGTCCGTGCCTTGACCTGGTGTCGGGATCTGATCCACCAGGAAAAATTGGTGCCCTCCCCCGAGAACTTCACCGCCTGGCTTGGGTTTCGCCAGGGGAATGTAGCCATGGTGTTTGAGGGAATTTATATGCTGGCAGACCTGCGAAAACAGACCGATCTGGATTACGGGGTCGCCCCCATCCCCACAATCGGGGAGCAGCCGGCCACCCTGGCCAGCTCCCACATCGTTTGCCTGCGGCGGGACCTCAAGGATTCGGAACTGCAGGCTGCCTGCCGTTTCGTCCGCTTCCTGACGGATCACTCCCTGGACTGGGCCCAAGGCGGCCAAATTCCGGCAAGGCTGAGCCTTCTCGAAACGCCACGCTTCCGTTCGATGGAGGCCCAATCAACCTTCGCACGACAATTGGACCATGTTTTCTACGAGCCCAACCAGCCGTTCAACAACCAGTTCGACACCGAATTCAATGAGGCTGTGGAAAAAGCACTCCGCAACAGTGAGAGCCCCAAAGCGGCTCTCGATCGCGCGGTGGAGAACACGCAACGCGCCATCCGCCGCTATTACGACCAGTGGGACCAGGCCAAACATTCCTCCTCAGAACCCGGGGCAGGCCTGTGAATCAGCGGAGAAACTTTTTTCCACGCTGCTCCGGCTGGATCTTTGTCTTGCCCTTCCTCATTCTTTTTTCGGCCTTTCTTTTGACGCCCCTTCTTTACGGTCTGGCCCTCAGTTTTTTTAATTGGGAAATGCTGTCCCCAGCTCCGGCCCAGTTTATCGGATGGGGCAATTTTCGCGAGGCCCTGCATAGCGATCGGTTTTGGGCCTCCACCCTAGCCACGGCTCGCTTTGTCATCATGGCCACCCCGGCCACCGTCGGCCTTTCTCTAGCCTTGGCCTTGGGGATCAACACCATTCAGGGGCGTCGGCAGGCTTTTTATCGGGCTTCGTATTTCCTGCCGGGCCTGTTGTCAATCAGCGTGGCCGGATTGCTGTGGACCTGGTTTTACAATGGGGAGTTTGGGCTTTTTAATGCCTACCTTGAAAAGATAGGCATCAAAATCCCTTGGCTGACCAGCACCTCCTGGGCCATGAAGTCGATTGTTATCATGAGTTTGTGGTGGTGCCTGGGCGGCGCCACCATCATTTTGCTGGCGGGGCGGCAACAGATCTCGCAAAGCCTGTACGAGGCGGCATCCATCGATGGAGCCGGCGCCCTCAGCAGCTTATGGCACATCACCATTCCCCAGATGCGCCCGGTGCTGCTGTTTGTGACCGTGACGAATATCATCGGCAGTTTCCAGGTCTTTGGTCAGACCTACATCATCACCCGGGGAGGGCCGGAAGACAGCACGCGGGTTCTGGTTCAGTATATTTACGAAACCGCCTTCCTGCATTATCGGATGGGATATGGATCCGCGATGTGCTGGCTTCTCTTTGCCTTCATTGCGTTTTTTTCGGTGATTCAATTCATGGCCATGAAGGAGAGGAGGTAGCCAATGACGGGTAAAAGCCGCGCGAAAAGGTTTTCGTTGGAGGGACTCCTTCTGCTGGGTGCCTTGCTGTTTATTGCTCCGGTAATCCTGATGGCGTTCACCTCGTTCAAGCCTGATTCGGAAATCATTCGTTTTACCGGGGTACTTCCGGACAAATGGACGCTGGCCAACTACTGGGAAGTTCTCGGTTCTCCGGAAGAAATCCCTCTGGTCCGGTGGTTTTTCAACAGTGTTTTCATCTCTTCCAGCGTCACCTTGCTGGTGCTCACCGTGGATGCCCTGGCTGCCTATGGACTGGCCCGCTTGAACCTGCCCGGAAAAAAGCCTTTCATGATTCTGATTCTTGCCATGCTAATGGTGCCCGGTCAAATCATGCTAGTTCCCATGTATCTCATTCTCAATCAGTTAGGATGGCTGGATAGTCCTCTTTCATTGATTGTTCCCGCCGGTGCCGGTGTCTTCGGCGTGTTTCTGCTGCACCAATTTTTTGTCGGGATTCCCAAAGATCTCGAGGAGGCGGCGATCCTCGAAGGCTGCAACCGATTCCAGGTTTTTTGGTATGTCATTCTCCCCCTGTCCAAGCCTGCATTGGCCACACTTGGCATTTTTACCTTCATGGGGGCCTGGAATGATTTTGTGGGACCCCTGGTGTTCTTGGACAGCGTGGAGAAATACACCATGCCAGTGGGGATTGCCCTTTTCCAAACCTCTTATTACGCAGAGTACGGCATCACCTTGGCGGCCGCCATGCTTTGCACCCTGCCCACCTTGATCGCCTTTCTGCTGTTCCAACGCCAGATTGTGGAGGGGATATCTATGAGCGGGTTGAAGGAGTGATGAGAAGTTACCGCACACCGGCCCGGAGATCGTCTCCAACCCTGTTGGCCTCCAAACCTTTCCCAAAATGCGCCCATGCCTATCTCTCAGGGGAAACATCGCGAGTCCCAGAAAGGCCGCACCCAATGCGGGTTTCTTCTGGTTGCCCTGTGCGGGTGATTCGCTCAACTTGCTAAGAAAATGGCCACGGTAAAAATCGAAGACTTGGTCAAAGCCTACCCGGGGGAGAGAGGACGCCCGGGCAAGACGGTGGTGGACCACGTGAATATCGAAATCCGCCACCGCGAATTCATGATCCTCGTGGGACCCTCGGGGTGTGGCAAAAGCACCACACTCCGCATGATCGCCGGCCTCGAGGAAATCACCTCCGGCGCCATTTACATCGACGATCGCAAGGTGAATGATGTCGCCCCCAAGGACCGGGATATCGCGATGGTTTTCCAAAACTACGCCCTCTACCCGCATATGTCGGTGCGGGAGAACCTCGCCTTCGGCCTGAAATTGCGGGGATTTGCCCGGGAAGAAATCAATCGCCGGGTCCAGGAGGCCGCAAAAATTCTCGGCCTGCTCGAGCCGGACAACCTTCTGGACCGAAAACCCAAGGCCCTTTCGGGCGGGCAACGTCAGCGGGTCGCTCTCGGCCGCGCCATGGTCCGCCAACCCAAGGCATTCCTTTTCGACGAACCCCTTTCCAATCTCGACGCCAAAATGCGGGTGGAAATGAGGGCGGAGATCACCCGTCTGCATCGCCGGCTACAAAGCACCATGATTTACGTCACCCACGATCAAGTCGAAGCCATGACCATGGCGGATCGCATGGTGGTCATGCACCTGGGGCGGGTGCAGCAGATCGCCACTCCGCTGGAGATCTACCGGCATCCCGCCAACCGTTTTGTCGCCGGATTCATTGGCAGTCCGCCCATGAACTTTTTCCATGGATCGCTGGTCGGGGCCGGAGACCGGCTCGCCTTTCGCGAAAAAACCCCGCCCGGTTCCGCCGCCGCTGTCCAGGTGGTCCTGTCGCCGGAATCCTCTCGGCTGTTCGCACCGCGTCGCGACCGGGAAATCGTGCTAGGAATCCGACCAGAACACCTGGGCGAAGCCGCCCCAGACGGGCCGGATGGGTTTGAGGCCATCGTGGACCTAGTCGAGCCCATGGGAGCCGAGACCTTCCTTCATGTGCACACTGGGGGCCACTCCCTGGTTATCCGTAGTTCTGCGGAGGAAAGCGCCCAAGCCCAAGCCGGCAGCCGGCGTAAATTCCGGCTGGATCCAGATAAGGCCTGTTTTTTTGACCCATCCTCTGGCGCGGCACTAAACCTAGCTTAGCGGGCATGGAATTTTCCATTACCCGCCCTTTGACGCGATACGATTTTTTAAAAAGGTTCCCTTGCTCGGCGGGGCAGTTGGATAGAATTTAGGCATGTGAGAATCCCTAGCCCGATAGTTCCCGCCTTGGCTCTGGCCCTCGCTACCGCCCAGGGGCAGGACCTTTCGCTGCATCCGCTCTGGAAAGACGGGGCGGTTGTCCAGCGCGATGTGCCCCTGCCCCTCACCGGCCGGGCGCGGCCGGGAGCGCCGGTCACCGTGGAATGGAGGGGCCGTACCCAAACGCGTTTGGCCGATGCCTCGGGCCGATGGTCGGTGCTGCTTCCCGCCGGTCCGACCGAGAGCCGGGGACAGACCTTGCGGGTTCAATCTGGAGCCAACTCCCTCATGGTGACCGACCTGCTCGTGGGGGAGGTCTGGCTGGCCAGTGGTCAGTCCAACATGGAGTGGATTCTGAGGGATTGCCGGGCCCAGTCGGCCGAGGCTGCCCAGGCCGCGGATCCCCTTTTGCGCCTGGTCACTATTCCGCGGGCCATGGCGGATCATCCGAAGGACGATGTGTCGGTGGTCTGGCAAACCGCCACGCCGGACCACGTTCTTGGCTGGTCTGCAGTGGCCTACTTTTTCGCCCGGGAACTGCGCCAGAACCTCGGGGTGCCCGTCGGAATCATCGCCTGCTCTTTTGGGGGCACCCCGGCGGAATCCTGGACGCCGGAAGACGCCCTCGCAGAAAATCCGCGTCTCACGCCCACCCTGGAAAAACGCCGAAATTATCCCGCGCTTTATCGGACCCTGCAGGCCGAGTATGAAGCCCGAAAAAAAGCTTTGAGAGAAGCCCCCTCGGCAGCCGGCGTGCCCCCTCCGTTTCCTCAGCCCCCGCTGATGGTGGGCCAGAACCCCCACTTGGCCTCCGTGCTGTGGAACGCCATGGTCTATCCCCTCCTTCCCTATCCCATCCAAGGGGTCATCTGGTACCAGGGTGAAGCCAACGCTAGGCAGGGAACGACCGCAACCTACGAACCACTTCTATCCTCTCTGATCCGGGCCTGGCGCAAAAATTGGCGCCAGCGCATGCAAAGCTCCCTTACGGGCTGGGATCGGATCCGGACGTGGCTGCCAGGGGCCACCCCCTCCCCCGATTTTCCATTCCTAATCGTCCAGCTGACCGATTTTGACTTCCCGCCCGAAGGTCCTACCGGCACCTCCTGGGCCTGCCTGCGCGAGGCCCAAGCCGCCCTGGCTGACAAGCTCCCGCGATGCGGTCTGGCCGTTACCCTAGGACTGGGGGAGGCAGAGGATATCCACCCGCAGAGGAAAAAAGAGGTGGGCCAACGACTGGCCTTGCTGGCCCGTAAAATCGCTTACGGCCAAACCACTGCCTCCACGGGGCCGATTTTCGAAGCGGCCCAAGCCAACGGAAAAGAAATGGTGCTGACTTTCCGGACGGGGCAGGGCTCGCTACGCACTTCCGACGGCAAGGACCCCGGCTCATTTTCCGTGGCCGGAAAAGACCGCAAGTTTTATCCCGCCTCCGCGCGGCTCGAAAACCTACGGGTCATCCTTTCCAGCCCGGAGGTTGCCGAAGCGGCCTTCGCCCGGTACGCCTGGTCCAACCGTCCGGAAAATCCCAACCTCACCGACGAATCCGGCCTCCCCGCCCGCCCCTTTCGAACCGACTCCGATCCTCAGCCCTGAACAGAAGCGGGCTCCATCCGGCTCTGCTTTACTGAATCAGGATCTCGTGTCCTTCCCCGGCCACAATCGGGCGGGGAAATGGCACTCCTCCCCGTTTTGGCAATTCAAATGTGGAAACCGACTCCGCGGTTTTTTATTTGGCCTGATAGTACCACATCTCCTTGAGCACGGGCAGGATGACCGAGGTTATGGCGGCATAACCGGCAGGGGTGAGATGTAAATTGTCGCTGAGGAACATGCCGGGACGAGCAGTGTCGTTCGCATCCACCAACACCGGATTGCAATCGATGTAGCGGGCGCGGGGCTGGGTGGCGATCCAGTCCCTCATCAGGTTGTTCACCTCATTGACTTTGGGGATTTGTCCGGAGGTTTTTCTGGTCGGTGCCTTTTGGATGGCGAGGTAAATGGCGGGCGCATCCGGATACCGGGCCCAAAAATCCTGAAAGAAGGCGATCGTGTTCGAAACGATCGTGGCACTGGAGGTGCCGGCCCCAACATCGTTGCTGCCACAGTAATAGATCAGGGCTGAGTTGGACTGGGAGACGACCCGGCTTGACCAGTAGCCTGTGCTCGAGTTGGAGAGCCACTGGGAAGTAGTAGACCCGGCCCACCCCTTGTTAAGGATGGGAACGGGAGCCAGGTCAGTTGCCACGCTAGTCCAAAACGCCATAATACTACTTCCCACCACCAGCACCGGGTTGGTGGGTTGGGCGATGACCGCCCGCAGGAAGCCCTTGGACCCAGAAGAAATTGGTTGGGGCGACCGAACCGTCACCTGCACGCCCTCGCCACCGGCCACTGCGTTTGAGATTGTTGCGACGGGACCGTTGCTTACCGTTTCAGGAATCCATCCTCCGGTAAGAAGTTCGCTGGAGTACTCGGCCCGAACGGAGACGCTGGCGTCGTTGGTCCGGCGCAGATAAGTCAACGTGAGATATCCGTTGCTTTGGGAGAGAGCTGGCTGGGTCTGCAGGGCCGTGGCGGCGGTGGCTGGATCGGCCAAGAAACCGTACTCCATCAGGTTGTTCATACCGTTTCCATCGGCATCCGCGCCCAGGGCCGCCGCGGCCCCGGAAAGCCCCCGGGCAGAGGTCCAGCGGCTGAAGGTGGGCGGCTGAACCGAAATCGCTAGGTCCGCTGAGCCAGTCCCATAAGAATTCACGGCCGAAAGGGTCACGGTACTGGTGCCGACGGCAGAAGGTCGGCCGGTGATCAGGCCCGTGCCGGCGTCCACGTTCAACCCGGCGGGTAGACCAATGGCGTTAAAGGACGTGGGACTGTTGTCGGCGACAATCTGGTATTGAAAGGGGAAACCGGCAACCCCGCTCGCGGAGGATGAACTAGCGATCACCGGGATGGGAGCTGTCACGGTGAGGTTCAGGCTTGCGGTCCCAGTTCCGTAGGCGTTGCTGGCGTAGAGGGTGACACTGTAAGGTCCGGCGGCGGCGGTGGAGGTGCCTGAAATCTGTCCGGTGGCAGAATCGATTTCCAAGCCGGCGGGCAGTCCGCTCGCGTCAAAGGAGGTAGGGGAACTATCGGCGGTGATTTGATAGGAGAAGACCGAACCGCGGGTGGCCGTGGCGGTCAGGGCGCTGGTGATCGCAGGAATCGTTGTAGTCGAGGGACTCATACTGATCGACATGGCATTCAGGTAGCCGTAAGTCCCCTGCTCACGTGTGATGTCCACGCTGACGGTGCCATCGGCAGCGGGAAAAACCTGGGCGCTCGCAACGGAACGATTGTATGGGATGCCCGGCCCGCCCAGATCCGGGCCGCTGTTGGTCTGGACAACTTCATTGGTTGTGGCGCCGATGATCCGGTATCGGGTGGCCCGCACCTCGTTGGTGGAGCGACTCCCGAACAACTCCAACTGATAGGGACGGTTGGTCTGGAGATTTCCTAAAACGAACCGGGCTGGGTTTGCCGTATCCAGATAAATACCATCTTGATAAGCGGTCGCCACGTTCAGAGGGCTGCTGTTGGGACCAAAGGAGACATCCCAACCTCCCCCCGCCCCTTTCCCGCTAGTGGTCCAAGTCATGGTGATGTTGGAAGTCTGACCATCGGAGGAGACCAGGTTCGTCAGGCTGCTCACCGCGGCGTTGTTCGGACCAGACGAGTTGTTCCAGAAGATTCCGTTGGCTGAAGGGGTGGTCGTGGTGTTACCGATATCGATGAGATAGGTGGTGTACCCCGCGGGAAAGACCTCCACCTGCATCAGGTTTAGGTACCCGAGGGAGTTGGCCGCGTTGGTCGCCGAAAAATCAGCGGGGAAATTGCTGTCGCTCCGACCGAGCCAGGTGAGAAGGATGGTTCCGTCGGCCGCAGGCGTCACCGAGGGCAGCGTTAGGGTGCGGGCGTCGTTCCCGTCATACTTATTGGTGTCTGTGCCCACACCATTGCCTGCCCCGATATCGGTGCCACTGCTTTGCAGCGATCCCCCAACGGTGTTGTTGCCGGCAATCTGGTAGCAGGTAAACCTCGGGTCGGTCTGGTTGCGGCTACCGAAAAGGGTGAACCGGTAGCGTTTGGCAGTGTCCAAATTAGTCAGTCGAAAACCGGCTCGTGAGGTAGGTCCGTTGGAGGTCAAGGTGTTGTTAACAAACCAATAGTCCCCGGTGGCGTTGGGCACCGCCAGTTTCCCCAAAAAGGCGTTGGTGGGATTAACGCTATTGGACTGTCCCGACACCAGTTTTAAACCGCCGTTCTGAAAGCCGTTGCCTTCGGTGCGGCTGGGGATCACGTCGCGGAGGGTCCATGGGAGTGCATTTCCGTCTTGGTCGTGGAACTGACCAAAAGAAACCGAGGCCCCCCCCTGATCGGCATTCGGCCCACCCAGCGAATTCCAAACGTAGGAGACCGTGTCTCCTGCCGCCGTGCCCCGCCCTGCAGTGGTATCCCTGGTGTTTGGGTTGATCACGCCAAGGTAATCCGTGTGTAAGGCACTGATTTCAGATGCGGTCAGAGGCACGCCATCAAAACGAAGCGCCGCCACCTCACCCACAAATTTTTCCGTTGAGGCAGATCCGCGAATCGATCCCAGCGAAAAGGATTCATCAGCGAGTGCTCCCGGAGTCCCATACTCCAGAACGGAAGAACTGCCAACTTGGCTTCCATCCACGTAAACGGTTTGGCTGAAAAACCCGCCAGTTTCGTCCTTCACCACCATGGTGAGGGTATGCCAGTTGTTGTCATTGATATTTCCCGCCGAGGTTCCGTTGTCGCCAATTCCCAAGCCCGTGCTCGCGGCCACCGCCCCACTCGGCGAGCCATCGTCATACAAACCGATGGCGAATTCACCCTGACCACCCCCGCCCAATTCAAAGCCCAGAATACCCCTTTGATTCCAAAATGCATTGATGTCGGTTTGAGTTTGGGGACCCGGCGCATTGCTCTTAAAGACGAGGGAAAGCGAAAATTGTTTAAGCCCAGCCCAAGGGCGTCCACTTCCGAATGTGGACGTGAAAAAATCGTTCCCGTCAAACACCGTGGTGTCAACAGTCACACCGGCGATCGTGCTTGAGCCTTTTTGGGGCGCGGAACCTCCAAAAGTATCATAAAATAAGTTCTCCGTGCCGGTTCGTGAGTACCAGGTGTTGTTTGGACCCGCCCAATCCGAGGCGTAAAACAGTAAGAGAGGCGCCGTGGAAACCACCGATCCATCTCTTCCATTGTGCCTTCCAAAATCGAACAGGACGGTTTGCTCCTGAGCAACTGCATCCCAAGAAAGGAGAAGGTAAATCAACGAAAAACAAGACGTAAGCTTGGATAAAGCCGAGGAACCAAGCTTTGCCTTTTTTGCAAGCGTCGCAGGAAGATCTCTCATGGGAGAAGATCCAACGGGCAATTAGGCTCGTCGGCGATGAGTTGCCCAAAGACCGATCAGTCCGGCAGCAAGCAGGGAGAATCCGGAAGGCTCCGGAACGGCCGTAACTTCCATAAAATTAAGGTAGCCTAAGCTGTTCCCATTGGCGTTTGGGGTGGCGGCCAAACTGGTAGAGGTACTGGTTCCAAAGAAAGACAGGGAAATATTGCCCCCTACCGTAGGATTGACCCCGCTGATCGTTAGGATGTTGGCGTCATTGCCGTTATACTTACCGGAGTCAGTGTTACCCGATATGCTTCCCGCATTCCCGGAGCCTATGTCGCTCCCAGAGGTCTGTAGAAGCCCGTAGCCCGTGTTGGACCCGTTTAGAAAATAGTGGGTATATCGGGCGGCGGTTTCGTACCGGGATCCGAATAGATTGAAGGTATAACTTAACGAAGGATCCAAACCGGAGATAGTAAAACCGGCCCGCGCGGTAGGCCCCGTAGTAGCTATGGTGTTGTTAACAAACCAGTAATCCCCAGTGACGTTGGCCACCGCGTATTTGCCTAACAACGAGAAAGAAGGATCCTTTCGGGTGACCAAGGTGCCGGAAGATGAAAGGCCACCATTCTGAAAACCGTTACCTTCAGTCCGGCTTTGTTGGATACTACCAATCGACCAACCGACCGAGGCGCCAGTCTGGTCCTTAAATCCGTTGTAGGTCGGATTCCCAGTGTACTGTTCGGAAGAACCTGTCCCGATCGAATTCCATGTATACGAGACCGTATCCCCGATCGCAGTTGCGGATCCAACCGTAACACCGTTCACGGGAAGTGCCCCGGTGATAGTCGACCCATTTGAGTTGTCATGCCGACCAAAATCAAAAAGCACCGTTTGCGCGATACTAGTGGACGAGGCAATGCTCAGATTGAGCGCGAATATCAGGACAAAGCGCTTCGAAGAGACGGTTTTTTTCGAGGTTTGCTTCAATTTCATTTTTAAAACATCAGATCTTTAAAACATCAGATCTTTTCGGTGCTAAAATAGTTTTCAATTTCATATGAAATAAACACTATTTAAGCTGATTTGTCCATATCTGCAGCTATTAAGTACATATCCAAAACTGTCGTTTATCGCCTACTCCGAATGGTTCGGCACAGTCGGTAAAGACCTGCGTATAGGAGTAGTTTGAAATGCTGGGGTCAAGAGATTGAGGTGAACTCGATTTTTGATTTTGGATGCTTGATGTTGGATGACGGGACTCCATGCAACGGGCGACTTTAAAATCTCCATTGGGCGACCGAGCCTACTACGTCCCGAGGACGGTACTACGAAGGCCAAGAGACGGGCGTCCCAACCAGTGCTGGGTTACGTCCCACGCGTAGCCCAAAAAGCTCAATCTGCAGGCGGGGACGGAAGCGGAAGCCTTCTCGTTTGCAGATATCGACAAGCTATGGGGAGCGGGCAGCGAGCGTTTTCACATCGATGCCCTGTGGCCGGTAGGTAGCTGAAGTTCCCAGCCTTTTGCGCACGGTGGAAAAAGGGAATCTAACTCCTAGTTCGATTATTTTGGGGCGAGTTTGTTGTAAGAAAGTGTTGTAACTCGGACCAGTTCCCGACCCTACGTCCCTCCCCGTTCCCTGTGTTCTCATAGAACGCTGCGAGCATAAAAACCCTTTTCTTGCCTCTATCTGACCTTTCGTACCCGAATATTAGCCACTGAAACCCTTTTCAGAGGGGTTATAGGCACGGTTTCAAGGGTAGAAGTGCCGATTCAGGCTAGAATAAATCATTTTAGACCGTGAGTTCGACCCCGATTTTACCGAGAAATTACCGAGAACCCGACCGGGAATTGACCGGGAAATTTAAATAAAGGCCTATTAAATGCCCCTTTAATACCTCTTTAATGGCCTTTAATTCGAATAAATAGGTATTTCATGCAAGGGGCTTCGTAAAATAACTGCTTCAGGAGAACGAGATAAATTGATTTGGATTATTTAAAATTAATCCCATTCAATTCAGAAAATATACTTTTCCAACTATTTAACTCACTACTTTAACTCATCCTGCATATCGCACTTTCAGTCTCCCTCGGAGTGGACAAAAGTGGACAGAAAGGGGATAAAATAATTCACTACACTGCGAAAGTAACTTTTGTAAGTGGCTTAAACTACGTAGAATCAAATTTTTACGATTGGTTTCGACCCCCTCCGCCGGTAGGTTTTTAAAGTTTATGGATTGTTTGTGGTATTGAACGCGGTTCCAGTCCCTACTCTAACCTTTAACTACTTCTAACTCCCTCAAAGAAGTGGTGGCACTGGGCGATTTTCAACCACACAGCGTCCTCTAAGCATCCCCCAGACTCTTTCTCATCCAAACCGGGTACGCCCCTCATGGCCCCACTATTTAAGTTCTCATCCCATTTCACTTCCGCTTACCATCCCATATGAAGTTTGCCCTTCTGGCTCTACTCGCCCTTCTCCCTAATCTTTCCCTTTCAGCTGAAAAAACTCGCCCCCCAAATATTCTTGTCATCTGGGGAGACGACATCGGCCAGTTCAACATCAGCGCCTACAACCACGGCATGATGGGATACCAAACCCCGAACATCGACCGACTCGCCCGTCAGGGCGCTCTCTTCACCGACTGGTACGGCCAACAAAGCTGCACCGCTGGTCGTGCCGCTTTCATCACCGGACAATCCCCAATTCGTACGGGTCTAACCAAAGTCGGCCTTCCAGGTGCGCCCGAAGGCCTCAAG
>Ga0247841_10003699_pt1 | contig 27681 bp, 46 predicted proteins | sample LaCruzMarch2015__2_FD_192410 | JGI IMG/M metagenome (GOLD analysis project Ga0247841, IMG submission 192410) | Freshwater microbial communities from meromictic Lake La Cruz, Castile-La Mancha, Spain - LaCruzMarch2015_18m | ecosystem: Environmental > Aquatic > Freshwater > Lake | place: Spain... | reverse complement strand
TATACAGAAAAAATTAATATTTTTCCTGTATAATATTAGTAATAATTAAAGTAAGTTCGCTTACATCCCCAAGCCTAAAGGCATTGGGGTTTTACGCTCACATAAATAAAGAATTGAAACAGGAATTAAATATTAAGATGCCATTCCGCAAGCCAGAAAAAATGGTTACTCCAATAGAGCCAACAGATACATAAAAATTTATTGATTCCACCAAGAATTTTTAATTCTTTCTTCGTCTTGTTGTTTTATTGCTTCGTTAGATCTTGCTTGTTCTTGTCTTTTTCTAATTTCTTCTTTATCTAATCTCACTTCAACTTCATACCCAAGCTGATAATAATCTTTTAACTGGGGTATTTGTTTGAGAAAAATAGCTCTAGCTTGTTCAGGAGAATATGCCCAAGTGCTTTTGTTTTTAAATCTTGTTTCCTGTCCTCTTCTTATGACTACGAGATAGTATGGTTTTCTTTCTGGTTTTGGTTTAGGTAGTTTGACGGTTTCCTTTTCTGGTTTTTGTTCAAAATTAAATTCTTCTTGTTGTGCTTTTTTATACCAGTTCATATTAGTAGCCCTCTGCGGGAAGTGCGTGTTTGGTTATTAAATAAATTATATCTTGGGTTTGTCCAACTTCGGATGTATTAAACTCTACAAAGTATTGTTCGTTGTTCATATCCATCCATTTTTTTCTTATAATTGGGGCATCTTGATGATTGATGGACAAATCTTTATCAATTGCTCTTTGTACATCAGAAATAGTATATATTCCCCTGTCGGTATAGTGCAACTCTGTTTTTTTAGTTTCTCCGTGGTGTGGGCGTTCATATTTTTTTATTGTATATAAAAATCTGTGATGTCTAAATTGTGCTTTTTTATACCAGTTCATATATTACTCCAAGCTAGCCATTTGAGTTGGTTGAACTAAACTAGACATTGGTGCATCAAGGTTTATGTTTGGCATATTTTTTTTGATAAAATCTATTTTTCCACTAGCATTAGATTGGTCAAATTTATATATCATATCTTTAATGGTGAAATTTTGTGGCAATTTATATTTGGCGGGATTGGCAATATACGCTTTTATTTGTTTAACAACTGCTGGATAAACATCATTTGGATTTTTTAGGAAGATGAAATTTTGCCTACGGGATTTTACTCTTTCTTGGTAACTTGGATTAACCTTATCAATTTCAAATCCTTGTATGGTATTCCAATTTTTCATAGTTTCGTTAGTTATTCTAAAGGGTGTTTGTTTTGGTGCTAAATTTTCGTGTTGAAGCATAATTTTAACAATGTCGTCTAAACTTATATTTGCCTTTGGGGGCTGTTTGATTTCTTCTTTTAGAACTTGGGCTTGATCATAGACTATTTTTTCTTCTGGGGTATATTTGCCTGTTTCTACATTTTTCTTTATTTCTTTAGCTTGTTTTAAGTTGTCAACTATTAATTCTGTTGGGGTGTTGGGCTTTATGTTTTTAATATGTTTGAAAGCCATAATATCAATAGGGAGCATAAATAAGGTTGCTAGGGCAAGGGTGACAATATTTTCTTTTAATCCCGCTTCTTTCATTAGTTCTTCTTCCTGTGCTTTTTTATACCAATTCATTTTGTTTTTCCGATAACATATGGCGGTTCTAATTTTTCTTTAGAATCATATCCACCATATTCTTTTCTAAAGAAACAAGATCTCTTTAGGTAATCTTTTGTTTTTTCTGCAATTTCTTTTTGTTGTTCTTCTGGCAAACCATAAAAACCTTTTGCAATAGCTACATTTTCTTCAAGTTGTTCTACAGAGTCGTGTCCAACTATGATCGTGGATACATCCTGGGAAAGGGCGTAAGCGATGGCTTCCCAAGCCGTCTTGATTCCTTTAGGATGAAGCATATATCCGTGCGAAAACACCTTCATACCAATTGTTCCTAGTCCCTGCTTTTTGACTACAGGTAAAAGTTCACTGATGAATGACTTTTTCATATTTTTGTCTGCAGCATTAACGGGGAAAAGAACCGTGTCAAACGGATGCTTTTCGCTCATTTCCACCAGAATATCAGGGTTTTGATGCCCTGTAAAACCCAAAAATCTAACAACTTTTTGCTCCTTCATCTCAATTAGTGCCTGCAAAGCCCCGTTTTTCTTTGAAACTTCCAAAACCTCGTCAGAATCGTCTAAATGGTGTATCTGCCATAGGTCTAGGTAGTCGGTATTTAAACGCTTTAATGACCGTTCCAATAGCCTTAACGAGCCATCTTTTGTTCTGTCATCTGTTTTACTAGCAAGAAATATGTCTTTTCTTATGTCTTTTAGGGCTTCTCCGTAATAAACTTCGGAATCGCCGTAAATAGGAGATGTATCAAAATAATTGATGCCCAATTCGTATGCCCTTCTGATGATCTCCAGTGAACTTTTCCTGCCTTCGTATTCCTCCAATGTCCCCTGCCCGCCCAACGAAAATATACTGACTTGGTAGCCTGTTTTGCCAAGTCTTCTTTTGGGCATTTCTTTGTTCAATTTGGATGTTTTATACCAGTTCATATGCCCCTAAATATGTTTGAATGGTTTTATCGCCTCTTGCTCTTGCCATACCAATTCTATGTTTCCCATCTAAAACTCTATATTCGTTTTCTATTTTTAAAACAATTGGAGGGGTATCTTGTGATTCACTTTTGTGTTTCGGGTCTGCTGTCCAACCCCACAAACTCAATGGCAATTCTGTTAAAATCCATTCGTCAGCAGAATGACCTATTTCTTTGGCATCATTAATATCCATTTCTCCAGACCAATCTCTCAACGAATTGTCCAATATGAAATCAACCATTTGGTCAGCACTCAATGTTTTAGGAAATGCTTTTTGCGATTGTTTATACCAATTCATTACTTCCATCCCTTTCGCAATGGTGTGTATCTTTCGTTTTCGGCATAAGTTCCAAAAACAATATTTGGCATTTTATCAAGTTCGTTTTCTATTTCGTCGTTAAACTGATTGGATGTTATGTCTAAAATTTTACCTTCAACTTCAACCCAGTAATGGAGTGGATTATAGATTGCTTCTGCATCTTTTTCGTCATCCAAATCCAAATCTTCACAATATTCCATATTTGGATTATCAATTGAAAAAGTACCTTGAACCACTATTGCCTTGTAGCCATTTTTGATTAACTCGTTTTTCAAATCTCTAGAAACATCTAAACATACTGCTCTTAAATCACCATAATATTTCAATGTTTTTTTTCTTGTATTTATAGCTATTTGCTCTATTGTTTTTATCTGTGCTATTTTATACCAGCTCATTATTAACCCTTCCCAATTCCCAATAATTTGCGGTGTTTGGAAATAAAAAATTCTGCTTCTTCAATTGCCACTTCGTTTATTTCTGTGCTTGCATATAAATCTTCTTCACTAACATTCTCAAGTTTATAATCTTTTAAAGGAGTAGCATCTGTTGCCAATAGATTGTTGGCTATTTCCTGTTCTGTTCTTATTCCTCTTACATCAACATATTTGCCATTGGGCGATTTAACTACAGTATGAACAAGATTATAATATTCTTCACCGTCTTCCTTGACCACTTCGTTAAACGCAATCGTTGGCCAACCCGTTAACCTGTGAAGTGCGATGGCAAATTCGGCACAATAGCCTCTGCAAAAACAATCTGGATTCAATTTTTGTGATTTTTTATACCAGTTCATTGTTTCTCTTCTCAAAAATTAGTTGTTCTTCGCCCATATACATTTCTTTTTTAAATTTTCTAAAAACATTATGTGCCATTTCAACACAACCATCTTTATTAACAGTTGTTATTGGGAGACGATTATCACCTGCACTAATAAGTTTACCAGAATGTATTGATCCAACATCCATTACAATAGTGTTTCCATTGTTTGTGTATCTGACAAACATCTTATTTTTCCTCCGTTAATTCTATTTTTCCATCATTCAGTTGTAACCCGTCAAAATTGTTAAAAATTGATCTTGGTATTATAATTCTGCCATCCTTTTTAATGCTACCCAAAAAAACATTACCTTCACAACCTTTTTTATACCCGCAAATTCTGCCACCTATATATTGGTAGCCAAAAATTATGGTTATGTCTAATTCTGACCTAATATATCCAAATATTTCCATTCAACATTTATTCTTATTTTTTAAGAACAAAACCTATTAATTCATTTTTTTGAAACAAAATGTTTGATTTTGTAGGATTATAAAAAAACATTTGAGAATTAATAGACAAACCAAAGTGTGGGACGATAGTGAAATAATAAAAATAAGGATTGGATATGCCAACAAATATAATTACAAATGCAGTTGCAAATGTTTGCCAAATCTGTGGTGGGGCAAATGGTTTTTTACATAGTTTCAAGCACCTTGCTATACAGGAATGCTTCTGGGGAATCTTAATTATAGTTGCTATAATAGTTATTTTTATGGCAGTATTCAAATACGGTGCTCCTGTTAATATAGAAACCTGGTTTGGGAAACTAAAAATACCCTCTATGAAAAAAAATGGGAATACAGTAAATATGTGCGAATTGTGCATAATTAATGTTACATCTCTTGTTGCTAATATCGCAGAACTATATCACCGACTATACAAACTTGAACAAAGAAATATTAACGAACAAATTAGAGAGCTTGATAGTCAATTTTTTCTTGAAAACAGCTGGATTAATAATTGCCATGGCGAAATGATTAAAGAAAAAATGAGATTTAAAACCAATTTAACTGAATCAGAAATGACAAAAATTGTTATGAAAAACGAGCAAATACTGTACTTTATATGGATGATAAAAAGACAAGAAATGTACGAATTTGTAAAAAACATTATTCTAATAAACAATTTTTGCGATAAAAACCTAATAGAATTGGAATATTTTGCCCAAGAAAAGGGCGAAATTTTGGCGGCGGCAATAAGTGGTGGAGTAAATTTGTATCCAGAATGGGACGACAAAGAATTATTGTTTAAAAGACAAGAATATTCAAACATATTAATGGAAAGAGTTGAGCCAAGAATACAAGACACCATACTCCATATATTGCAAAGATGTCAAGTTATTCAAAAGAAATTTAATGAAGAAAGAAAATCTGTTGAAAAAGAAAGAGATACAATAATAGACAATTTCAAAAAAGCCTTGCCCCCAAGAAAAAAGCAAGATAATTAAATGGGTTGTAGGGGTTTTGCTAGTTGCTGTTCTTTCCACTGGGTTAACAAAATAGTGTTGTTATCCTTATTCTTTTTAACAATAGCATCTAATTCGGCTTCGGTTTTGGTATATTCTCTTTTTTTCTTCAATGACATTTTGTATATGATAAAATCTACATTCCAAGGAACATAATTAGGAGAACCATCAACACCAACATCCATACTGCGAATATCGTCTTGTTCTTCTAATCTCTGGTGACTATGTGCGTAACAATTTATTGCGTTGTAATGAGATCCTTCCCAAACCAAAAAAGCACAGTGCGAAATTACAAACTGAACTTTGTGAATTGTTGTTACCCACATTCCTTGATAAACCGCTGTAAAATTTCTTAAACAATCTTGAGACATATTATCGTGACTACCACGCACCAATATTTGTTTGCATTTTATTGCCCCTATATAGCGATTGTGGTTACGCCAAGAATGATCTCCTGCAACAATTAATGTATCCTTTGGGGAAACAGTTTTGTTCCAAGAATCAAGAATAAACTCGTCATGTTCTTCTATACAAGAGAAGGGTTTTAGCGTTAGTGGGTTTATTCTCTTTGCGTGATGAACAATCCCACCAAAACCGTGCGAATTCTTGTCGTGGCCAAAATGCGGATCGCCTGAAATCCAAGTTTCACTCATTATTTATTTGCATCATCCTTATTTTCTACATCTTCATTTTTTGTGATTGTTTTTGAATCCCTTGTGCTACCATAACATGTTGAAGGAGGCGTTGCAACGGAATATACAGAAGTAGTTTCTCGCCAATTGCCAGGACAAGCATACATATATGTTCCTTGATCGGGATACACCACTCCATACACCCTAACAATTCCTGGAGTTACTCCATACAATATGACCCTGTATGGAGGATAACTGGGTTCTGTTTTTGGGATTAGGTCTAATTCTTCTTCAAAAGCATTATTTTTTTTCTGTTTATTTTTCACTAGTTTAATTTCAACACATTTGTTTCCGCAGTGATCCTTGCAACACTTGAATGATTCAAACCTATATTTATTAAATCTATTTTCCCATATGTATTTTAGTGGGTTTTCTTTAAATTGATCAGAACAAACTTCATTCCCTAAAATATTCCCAACAACAACATCTTTAATGTCAAGCCAAGACCTCATACTCAAACAAGGAACAACATCGCCGTTATAAAGTATGCCAATAGAGTGCAAACCAGCACCACAACCACCACAATTGGCATTATCTGCAACTACAACTCTAATTCCATTGGCAATTGACTTTGAAATTTGGCTAGAAAAGAAAGCCAATGCCTTTTCATTATTATAAATTGCCAATTGATTTTCATTTACATTATTATACATTGTATACTGAACTTGCCACATTAAATTGTGCTTTTTGACAAATTCTTCTATTTCGCCATATAGAAAAATATTCTGTAGATTAAAGTTGCTTATAATGGTAGACTTTTGAATTGGAAACCAAGAAGGACCGCAAGAAGGAACCAAGCAATTAAGCAATTCTAGTTCTTTTTCGGTATTAATGGACAAACCAACCCAATCATATAAAGATATTGTTTTTTCATTAGTACTAGTTGTATCTCCCTTTTTGTATAAACTTTTGGGATTAACTATTATCTTACATTTGATGCCTTTTTCTTTTAATATGTCTGTAATTTCCTTGTGAGTTTCGTAAAAAACAAGCATTGGGTCTCCACCACTCATATCTATTTCTGCTGGTGGGAATTTAGCTATATTTTGGGCAATTTTAATTATTTTTTCAGTATCTATAGGAACATTCCAAGCATCTTTAGATCCACAGTATTCGCATCCATTTTCGCATCTGCCTGTTATTTCCCAGATGATCTCTTGAAGTTTTAGGTGACTATTTTGCATTTTGTTTCTCCTTTATCAACTTTTTATTTCATTTTTGATTTTTAAATACAACCTCATATTTATCAAATCTTCCACTATATAATTGATTTTTATCCTATTGATTTTTTCAGTTTCTTCTAGTTCTTTAAGTTTTTTAATTTGCATTAAGTAATCATCATATTTTTCAATTCTGTGGTCAAACTCTCTGTCTCGCAGTAGTTGATTTGAATAAATTGGTTTGTCAAATTTATTTTTTTCATCTAAAATTTCGCATTGCAGTTTCTTTTTTACATTGAAAATTTGTTCTCTTGTATCAAGAATTTCTCTTTCAATCTCTAAATTTTTTAACGCCATATCCCGAAGATTTTGGTTTGCAATAAAAATTTGGTCAATTTTAATATCTTCCATATTTATTATTTCCTTTAAGTTAGGTCCACATAAAGCCACGAATTTTTATTAGACGGGTCATCATTTCTTCATCTTCTTCTTCACATTTAATTTCCCAAGCAGTAGAATCTTCACAAGCCTGTTCCCATTTTGCTTCATCTTCTTTGCTGGCGTGAACAAAGTCCATTTTTGAAGTAGATTCTTCTTTTTTAGTTTCTGGATTAATCCATTTCTTTTCAGTTGGTGTGAATTTCATACTTGGAGATTTTATGTCGGGTTGAAGGATTGGATTTTTACTATCTCTATCCTGTCTTTCGCCCGTCCACCATTCGTACAAAGCATTCATCTCTTCCCATGCGTGTTTATGTTCTGGGTCTGAATACCAATTAACTATTTCTGCTGGTTTTTCAAGTTCTATAAAGTTAACTAGTATTTGGAACATACTATGGATGAGTAGGGTGTCGGCATCGTAATATCCTGGTTTAAGATACTTGAGTTTCAAAATGTGAAAGCGATCCCACACTCTGTAGTAAATCCAATTAAACCAATCAAATTTTCTTAAAAATCTATACAGAGTCATTTTTATGCCTTTTTACTTTTCAGTTTTTTGGCATCTTCAATCTTTTTCTTTTCGCCATTAATTACTTTATTTAATAAGTCTTTTATTCCGTTGCAATCTTCTGGTTTTAGAAGCCAACAATCAAAACATCCGTAATTGCATTTGTGTCCAAAAATATATTTAATGACAACCCAAGCTCTTTTAAAGAAGTTTCTGTATTGCGACAAGTGAATTTCAGTATATAAATCGTTTTCATCAGGGTCATATACAAAACGAAGGGTATGTTCTGGAGATCCACATTGGCACTCATAATAAATTGTTTGCATTGGTTGATATTTTTTGGCTTTTTCCATATTGTCTCCTTATCTGTTGTCCCCACTACCTTTTAAGACATTTCTTGCCTGTCTGTCTTTTAACTTTTTAATATTTGCTTCTGCTATATCATTAAGATCTAATTTAAATTCTGCAGCAAGATTAGCACAATACCAGAGACAATCACCCAGCTCCTTTTTTAACAATTCTCTTTTTTCTTCCGAAACAATACCATTATCATCTCTTATAATCTTCTTGATTTTTTCTGCTACTTCTCCGCTTTCTCCACAAAGACCTAAAGTAGGATAAATAAAGTTGTTACCAATGTTTGGGTAAATTGCGGTGCTTCTTGCTAGACTTTGATATTCCCCAAATTCCATATGCTTTCCTTTATTTTACACAAGGCAAAGAAGGCTTCGGAACACTATAGAAGTTCCTAGAACCTTCCCGCCAATTTACTTCTCTTTTGATTCGCTATAAAACGGCAAATCAGTCCTTACGCATTTTGCAAACTTACAGTCGTCGCATTTAAGCATACTGCCACCACATTCTATGTTGCTTACATATGGTGGCGTATAATATATTGGCGAAACTGGTTTGTCGCAATCTTCTTTTTCCATTACTTAATTATACCTTCTTTTTGTTTTTTTTAGTTATTAATTTACTCAAACTGTTATTTTTTGTTTCTAAACTATTTATATAATTTTCAAGCCCCCTATTAACGGCCCAATTTAGAAGGCATTTTTTGTCATTAATGATGTTTGCTTTGGCGTAATTTACCAAAGCATCTTGTTCTTTTTGAGACATTTCTATATCAACATCCCAACATTTAACTGATCTTTCTTTTCCGAATTGCATTTTATTTCTCCTTTTGTTTTTGTTAACTATTCATTTGTTGAATTATTATCTGTGGAACAAATCCAATAGCAGTCATTAGTTTTCCGTCTATTACTTCCCCACTTGAGACCATAACATTTAAATCAGATTTTGAAATCCAGACAAGTTCAATTCGCTCATCATCATCACAAGATTGTTTGGTTGGTTCTCCGTTAACAAGCGCCATAAAATAATGTTGTTTTTCTGTACTATAGCCTGGGGTTGGATATACTGTTCCTAGTTTGTAAATTTCTCTAGATTCATATCCAGTTTCTTCCTTTAGTTCTCTTTTAGCTGCCACTTCAGGAGTTTCGCCAAGGTCTACTTTCCCCGCTATTGCTTCAATCAAAAAACCTTCTATTGCTTTTCTAAATTGGCGAACACACAAAATATCTTGATTTGCTCTTGTTGCAACGATTACTACAACTTCTGGAAATCTTACTATTTCTCTAACTGATTTTTTACCATCGTCTAGTTCAACTTCAAGCTTATCAATTTTTAATAGTTTGCCGTCAAATACTCTTTGAGTTGATAATGTTTTTTCCATATTTATGCCTTTTAATAATATCTATAATGTTTCCCATCTTTTCCAAACTCATTTCTTGTTGCCCAATACCAAAATACTCCCTGACTTATAATCATCAAAATTATTAACACCCAATAACTCCAAGTTGGCGGATAAATTGTAATGTAATCAAATTTGTGCCAGTCTTTAATGGTGTAATTTTTTCTTACTTCTTGTTCTATGTTTTTTATTATTCCAGAATCTATTTTATTGTCAAGAAAAATTGTTTCAAGATTTCTTTTAACAATTTCTTTTTCCGTCCATCCAAAACAAAATGCCCAATCTGCCTTGTCGCTTTTTTGTCCGCCATAACATATTACCAAATCATTTTTTTTACCACCAATATATTTTGCCTGTTGCCATTTTGCTATAGAAGAATCTTTGTTACCAAAATATATTATGATAACATTAACCTTTTTTAACGAACCCAATCTGGTGTTCATTCTGTCAAACTCCAGTAAGTTAACAGGAACATTGCCCATCAGCCTATCTGATTTAAGCCAATCTTCGTTTGGTGGGTATTCGTAGACGGGAATGTTTTTGGGAACTTTGACGAATGAAAAAACACTAGGGGAAGCCTTGATTTTATTTTTCCAAGTTCGCATTCCAGTTACAGGATAAACATAACCCGACTTATTGTAGGCAACATAAATATTTCTATCACCAGAATCAAAACCAGATTTGTGCGGGGTTTCGGTTGTTAAGTTCTTGAAGTTTTCGGACACTTCATTAAAAAAATCTTTATAAATATCGTGTTCATCTTCAATAGTTGTTTCTGCTTTCCATTCTTCTTGATGAGTTCTGTGGTGAGTGTCTGTGCGAGACCCAGTTACATTTCCTTTGCTGTCGTATGTAAAATGCACATCTGTATATTCTTCTACCCATCTTGGATAATGTACTGCTCTTGATATTTCTCCTGACCAAGTTTCCACATCACCACACATTCCATAAATAGCAATGCCGTGAACCATGCCAGAAAACAGGAAGGCAATAAAAGTAGCCCCAAGCCATTCAATCCAAGTAATTTCCTTATTGCATATATAGAGTATAATTCCAATAATGGCTGGAATTAGGGCTATTAGGTAGAGAAATATCATAGTCAATTTATATAAATATACTTTTTGCTTGAAATCAATTTTTGTTCTTTAAGCCGACAATCCATATCACGTATTGACATTTCTGACCAGTCGCTAGTTTCTTTATGGTCTAAATCTTTGAATGTTCCCAACTCTATAAATTGCACAGTTCTTGGAACAAAATACTCGCAAAATTCGTCATTAAGCAAGGCAATTTCGGCATCATCTGGAAATGACTCTAGTGATTTTATTAAGTCTTTTTTATTCATATTTGTCCTATTTTTGAATTTTCAATATTTATTTTTTGAGTTCCTGTCAAAGAAACGGACTTGACATATTTTCTAAATCCACTTTCTTTGCCAAGAAAAGCTTCAAAAACAGATTGCCCTTTAGACATATTTCCAATGGCTTCTATAAAGGCAACATTGATATCTTTTTGCTCTTTTTTCATAATCTTATACTTCGTCAATATAAACTATAGGCAATGTATTTCTTATGAAGGCTCTAAACGAAGAATCATCCATTCTTTCATTATTGGCATTTGCTATAACTGTTTTAACGAAACTATCTGCAGATATTTTGTTGTCTTGCAAAATGGATTCCATTTTTCTTCTTCTGCAAACATCTCTACAATAAGCGAAAACATCATTATTATATTTATATTTTATTTCATTCAACATATCTAACATATAGCCATCTAACATCATATTTTATCTCCTTTGTATTATTTCTTTTCTATCTTTGTCTTATCTCCAAAGACGGCAGTATCATCATCCTTGCCCTTCTTAAAGGTTTCTTCAGTTACTGTAGATATAATTACAGGAATTTCAACTTCCTTGAATCCCATAACTCGCAACATAATATTAGAAGGAAATCTTTGTAGCATTAAATTATAATCTCTCTGCAAATCAATAAGTTCCTTCTGTCTCATTGTCCAAGCATCTCTAGAAGAAACAATAATGTTCTGCAGATTTTTGAAAGTGGAAGTATCTACATTTGGAACACTTTCGGAAATCCACTTCATAATCAGGTTGTTGTCGTCACCATTTCCACTCCTTGCCTTGGCATAACCATCAAATATTCTAGCAAGGGAATCAATTTGCTCTGTTGTAACTTGAGCTGTTTGACAAATTTTCTTCTTCGTATTGTCAAATTCGTTCTTGTTGTCTTCAATTTTAGCCGTTATAGTAACTGTAAGGGTTTTTGCACCATTGTATGCTCCTATGAAACTAGAGCCAAAGACAATGATGATTAGCACGATAATGCTCAAAATACCCAATCCAACAATTAACCCTTTTGACATAACTTTTCTCCTTTTGTTTTTTTTTCAATAACTTATTAAACTTGTTATTTTATTTCTATATTTGATTTACACTTTGATGGAGGCAATGTTACTACTGTTTTACCAATATCAAATATCACATATATTAAGCCAATTATACATAAAATTCCAAAACCATCTAACTGGGGGTTTCCAAAAATACTTGCCAACAAAAAAGTAGGCAAGGCTAAACTCAATCCTAGTGCTATCCATAATGTCCAACATATTCTTCTCATACTTTTTTCCTTTTGTCTTGTTTAACATTTTTCCCATTTTTTGAAAGCAAATTGTCTCTTTTCGTGACCACCTTTTCGCAATTTTTGTGTTCATCTATAAACTTATCAATATTCTCTTTAAAAATATTAACAACATAGGAACCAACACCGATTTCCGTTGACAATTTTTTGCCACAAACACATTGTAATTGTGCTTTCAGACCGAATTTCCAAATGCTCATTTCTTGTCCCTTTCCATAATATCTAAAAGTTTCTCCATTACTTTGTGAGCTTTTTTAATGTCCATTTCTCTAATCCACATATCTACTTCTTTTTTTAGTGGACAGCCCAACTCTGCAGCATTTTCACAGAAAGAAACTATAACATCCAACATTAAACCTTCCAAAGCAACTGTTTTCATTATTTCTCCTTAATTTGCCATTTTAACAGCAAGACCAAATGCCTGTCTTTTAAAATCAGCCCCACGCCCCAACCAAATTGATGCAAGTCTTGATGTCGTGTTATTCTTTTTGACTTTTGAATAGATGCTGTAATGATCAGTAAATTCTGTAGCACTATTAAATGCTGCCCAAGCGGAACCCTTAATTCCTGGTAAAGAATTTGATTCTGACTCAAATCTTGACATTATGCCGTTCCGGACATTAGTTGTTCTAGTACTAACATCTTCTTCATCTTTGGCAGGAACAAGTTCTTTGACATAGTCGGTGAGCCATTTATCATTGACTTGGTATCTGGCAAGCCTATCATATGCTTCCTGTAGTTCGCCATATGTTTTATCAACAAGACCAAGAATAACTTTTGCGGCTTCTACCTTTTCATAAACTCCTGGCAAATGTTTAATTCTTACAACATTGCCACCAGATTTTTCCACTTCTGCATTGGCTGCCGACAAGGTATTTTGGCACACAACACGTATTGGAGTAAAGAACATACGCATAGTGGAAGTCCCATTATGACTATTTGTAAGCAATAGATATTTTTCAACAATATCATCTGTTCTCAATATTCTGATTTTTCCAGGCATTTGGGCCAATATCCAAATGGTCTCACCTTTACCTAAAGCTCCACAAACTTGGTAAATAGCCTTTCCGTCGCCCACTACACCATCAAAAAAGCCGAAGGCATCAACATTCTGTATAGGAGTATATAGCCGTCCTACGACCCCTAGAGTAGCCTTGGTGTCCATTCTAATGGTAGCCCTAGCATCTTCAACTGGAATAAACTCGTTAATTTTGGCGTTGTCGGCAACATCTGGCACACCTGCGTAAACAGGGAATGCCCTGACTTCCCAATCCAAACTAGCAACCTTGATGGCTTCTGCTGCCGTGGCTGGATGGTCAAGTTCTGTTCCAATTCCGTGCCAAGGTTTCTCTCCGTAATACATAATACTGTTAATGTTCGCTGACATATTTATCTCCTTTGTTTGTTTTCATAAGAACAATATAGCAACAATACATTTTTTGTCAATATATTTCTTTTGGTATTTTCTACTGTTTATTATACAAAAATAAACAAAAATAAATAAAGGTATTTTTAAGATATTATTGGTATAATGTTGGTATAGAACAAAAATATAAGGAGAAACAATGAAAGACAAAACATTAGAAATTAAAACAATGTATTACTCAACCAAGGAAGTAGAGTTTATTGCCAGAGAAGCCAAAGAAAAAGCTATTACCTTCTCTGAAATGGTTAGAAGAATGCTGGATGATTATATTGAAAGAAAAGAAAATGAGTGATATAAAAACTAAAATGTGTAGAAAGTGCAAGCAAGAAAAAGCTATTAATGAATTTAATAAAAGAAAAGGTTATAGTAAAGATGGGTATAGAAACGATTGCAAAATTTGTCAACATTATTCTCAACACAAACATTATATAAAATATAGAGAAGAACTTAAACTTAAACATAACCAATGGCATTCAGAACATAGAGAACAGCATAATTTGCAAAATAAAAAACGTAATTTAGAACACAAAAAAGAACTTAAAATATATCACAAACAATGGGAAATAGAACATAAAAACGAAAGACTTACTAATAAAAGAAAATATGAACATAAACGCTATAAGACCAATTATGTTTTTAGAATAATTAAAAACATACGCAGTAGAATGAATTGTGCGTTAAAATCACAGGGTGTTAAAAAATCAATGCATACAATTGAAGGGTTGGGATGTACAAAAGAATTTTATCAAAATTATATACAATCTCTATTTAAACCTGGAATGACTAAAGAAAATAACGGTAAGAGAAAGTGGGTTCAACACCATCCTATAGAATTAGCTTCTGTTGATTTAAGAAACCCAGAACAACAAAAGAAAGCATTTCACCATACCAATGTAATTCCAATGTGGGAAGACGAACATAAGGTTTTACACACAAAATGATTCAAGCTCAACATTCTTGTTGCCATTAACAGAATATGTTTCTTTTTCGTAAATTACTTTTCTTTTGTTATGTTTTTCTAATTTAATCATTTTTACACGCTAATAGTTTTACCTTTAGATGGTTGAGTTGAAACAATGTTATCCATATATTCTCTCATTTTTGCTTCCAAATAAGGATAAACTTTAGAAGACACTCTGTTGTATTTATGGCTTCTGGTTTGACTAGCTTTGTCTAAAAGGTATGTTCTGCATATTGACTTTTTTATTGTTGAACTCATATTGTTTCCTTAATATATACAATAAATCTATTTTTTGTCAAGATGTTTCATCCCATCCCAAAACAACTTATGCCTTTGAAACATTCAGGTCTAGAACAAGGCTCAAAACTTTGCGTCTCATTATTCCATTGATGCCAAAACTCCTCTTTTGAACCAACCCATGCACCTTCTTCAAATCTTTCTATAACCACAAAATCATATAAACATTCGTGATAATCTGGCTTATTTTCTTCTACGGCATTTTGAGCATCTTCAAGTTTGCTAAAGAATCCAACAGGTCTTGTAGCACCTTCACTATTGTAATGCTCATAGGACTTTGGATATTCAAGCATTGTTATGATGTAAATGCTCATTTTATCATCTTCATAAAGTCTTCTTCGGAAAGGCATGTTACGCCAAGTTTATTAGCCTTATCCATTTTGGAACCGCAATCCTCACCACAAATAAGGAAGTTAAGTTTGCTTGATACTCCAGAAGCAAATTTTCCGCCATTGCTCTCTATTAGCTCTTGGAAGGTGTTCCTTGGTTGGCTGAGCGTTCCAGTGATGCAAAAACTCTGACCACCTAATTTTTTTGAACTCATTTCTTTCTCCTCCTCTTTTATTATTTTTATATACCCCAATAATCTTTGAATTTCTACTCTTTGTTTTTTCCAGCCATTGATGAAGGAACTGGCCTTGTTATCTGCAAAACCGTGAATTTTAACTATGTCTTCTACGGTTAATTTGTCAATATCTTTAATTGTAGGGGCAACCTTCGTAATGTCTTTGCTCATACGTCCTATTTTACCTATGCCCAATGCTTCAATAAAATCTGCCAATGAAAGTTCTTTGACAGAATTTATTGCATCAACAATATTTGTAAAAGCCTTATCACCAAATAGCTCACTCAAACTAGTCCTTGTTTTATCTGCAAGACTACAAAGTAAATACATATCAGCAATGCACTTGATTTGGCAATCTTGATTTTGTGAAGAATCTGTAAGTTTTTCCACAATTCCAGGTCCAATTCCAAGAACACCTATCTTTTTAAACCAATGCTCAATACATCTGTTGATTTGGGCAGGACAGGCATCGTTAGAGCAGTGCTTGGTGGTGTTGGTGGTGTCCCATTCCAGTTCGCCTTCGCAAGCAGGGCAGGTATCGGGAACATCTATCTTTTTGCCTTTGCCGTCTTCAACAACTTCAATTATCTTTGGGATGATGTCTCCTGCCTTCTCCAAAACAATTCTTGCCCCCAGCCTAGTGATTCCAAGGCGCTCCATTTCCTTCAGGTTGTGGATGGTGGTTCGTTGGACTGTTGTGCCAGCAATATGAACAGGTTTTAGAAGTCCTACAGGTGTTAATGTTCCTGTGCGACCAATACTCCATTCCACACCTTCAAGAACAGTCTCCTTCTTTTCAGTTTTGAACTTTATAGCACGATTAGCTTTGGATCTTTTGCCTTCGTCAGTTGTTCCCATTTCTTCAGCCATTTTGATATTATTGAGTTTAAAAACGATCCCGTCAATGCAAAAGGGCAAATTATCTCTATCAACTTTATCCATAAACTTCTTAATTTCTCCTACAACATCTTCAACTGTTTTGCCTTTACAGCTAAGTATAGAAGTGTCGTCTTTAAGAGTTTTAAATCCATTATATTCCAAGAAATTGTCTTTTTCAACTTCTGTTTTAAAATCAACTCCACGAACTTCATAAGCTATAAAATCTAATCCTCTTTCTTTTGTTATAAGGGGGTCTAACTGGTTTATGGCACCAGCGGCAAAATTTCTTTCATTGGCTGGTTTTTTCCCGTTAATGAGTCTGTTTGCCCATTCATTTTTAAAATTTTGTCTATTTTTATAAACTTCGCCTTTAATCTCTACATGGCCTTTTGCATTAATTTTTTCCTTTACCCCTTTGATAAAGCGACAGTTGGACGAAAAATCCAGTCCTGTTAAACCGTCCCCCCTAGTCACGCCTTGTATAAGTTCGCCATCTTGATATTTTAGACAGAAAGAACTTCCGTCAACCTTTAGTTGAAGAAGAGCTACCACTTGGTCTATTTTATCTCCATATGTCTTCTCAAACCATTTGCCAAATTCTTCTGGATTGGGGTCTTTGTTTAAACTGCCCATAATATATTTGTGCTTAACCCTAGTTCCATAGACCGAATCTTCTATTCCGCCAACTTCACTAAAGAAAGGGTTATCTGGGTCAAGTTCTTTTAATTCAGCATAAGCCTTATCATACTCTTCGTCAGTAAGGGGAGAAGTTCCGCTGGTTTCATACAATTTGGCACATTCTGCAAGGTATTTGATTCTTTCAATTCTGTCTTTTGGTATTTTATTCATAGTTGTTTCCAAAGGGTTTATTACTTATTCTTTAAGGATAATGTATCAGATGTTATATGTTTAGTCAAGAACAATTTTTATTTATTTTCAAGGTTTGCACCAACAAAATGAACTCTATTTGTGCAATTACCCTTGTGGCAAAGGGTGTATATGTCATAGCCAGAATAGGTACGATTTATGCTCTCAATATATTGGCATCCGTCTATAGCCACAATTTTGTAACGAACAGAAGGTGGTGTAACGGAAAGCTCTTTTTTTTCAACAGCTATTTTAGCATTTTGGCATCTCATAACACTAGGAACAACTATTGCGGCTAGCAAGCCCAAGATTGCCAGCACTATAAAAAATTCAGTAAGGGCAAAACCTTTTCTCATAATTTACTCCTTATTTTTTTCTTACCCATCCAGATTTGACCATTTCTTTTTCGTCCATTGTTTCTATTGTTTGCCCGTCTTGCAGGAAACAAATGGTAGATTTTGGGGGAAGTTTGCCTTCAAAATCTTTTGCAAAATTATAAGAATCATCTGAAGAAAAACCCTTAACAACAACGAAATCACCTTCTTTAATATTAAGTTTTTCTATTGTTTGTCCATCTTGCAGAAAACATATAGTGGTATTTAGTGGTATTTTCCCTTGCAAATAGTGTGTAAATCTAGAAACTTCGTCTCCATTCAAGCCCCTAACAATAAGAACATCATCTTCTTTAAGTTTAAGTTTTTCTATTTTCACACCTTCTCCATTGTTATCTTACAAAATTTATCTTTAACTGCGTCTTTTGCATAGTCCAACAAATGTGCTAAACGAAGATCTTGCTTGGAAGATTTTGAACTCATATCGTGAAATTTAGTTGACATAGCAAGCAATTTATTTCTTTCTTCTTGTATAATAGAAAGAACATTGGCAAATAATTTTATGCCTTCTTGACTCATAATTTTATATTTCCTTTTTAATCTGTCTTTCTTTGTAAAGCCGAATATGAGTTGACCCGCAAGTTTTACAACATGAAAATTTCAACGGATAAGCTTTTGGTTGCTCATTAATATATCCGCAATCATCACACTCAACTTTCTTTTTAGGATAAGTGCCAAAATATTTTTTCACTCATCACTTCTAGGAAATATGCACCCAATTTCCTTTAGCTTGGACTTTTTGACAATAAATATTTTCTTGGGTCTAGGATCTTCTTTGTCGGTAAATGCTTTATATTCATCTTCATCATAAGCAATTCCAGCAGCAGTAAAGTTTCCGTTGTCAATTAAGACAACAGCAAAACTGTCTTGTGGAATTTTGTACCAGTCTGCCTTTGTAACTTCCAATCCTTCTCTACCCAGAAATTCTTCTTTTTCTTCATTTGGTGGATTTACATAAAAGCCCATTGTTTTTCTCCTTTTATTATTTAAATACTATCTGGAAAATGTCCCATTGAAAGTTTGACTTGTTTTTTAATAAATTCAACCTGATTTTTTGTTAAAAGAATATTAGTGCAACATATACCTGTATGTTTTGTGAACTTTCCATTGCTACCAGTTAATACATCATCCGTAAACAGTTCTATTGTTCTGTCTGGTTGAGAAGCACAGGGCCAAGGATACTCACCTTCTTTTTTAACAACATAATATTCATCAAACTTAAAATTATATCCCATTGTTTCTCTCCTTTATTGAATTAGTTCCAAATATAGTTCATTAACTTTCTTAACATCGCATCCCCAAGGTAAGGTGGATTTTTCTTTCAGTTCATCAAGTTCCTTCATTTCCTTTTCCACTAGTTCCATCAAATATTCATAAGTGAACTTGTTTCTTCTGATATCCATTAAGAATTCTCTTTGCTTGCCTTCAAATCTAACAATTGGCGAGCCTGATGTCAAGATGTTTTTGCCAGAATATAAAAGACGAAAACAATGAAGCATATTCTTCTGATCATATGAGACTACTTTGTTTTCTTGGTCCTTCCACCTACTTTCGTTTCTTTCTCGGACCCAATCGTGATAGTTTTTCCAAGCTTTTAGTTCTTTTTCATATTCTTGTTCGCTATAAACTAAAAGCCCAACAAACCTATCTCTTTCGTCGTCCAAAGAAATTGATTCGCATTCTACAAGCATTTGGTCTCCTCTAAAAACACCTTTAGATTGAGAACCATAATAATAGAGCCTATAGGTGTTTGGCACATGCTCTAACGAAGCAACATGAAACTTGGACAAATCATATATTTTAGAAAGACGATTGTATTCAATTGGTCTACAGGGAGTATTGGCTATAAACTCGGCAAGTTCAAGATCATTACACATCGTTTCTATATAACATAAGTCTGCTCTAAACCCACATTGTCTTGACTTATATTCATTCCAAAGCGATAATGGAATAATGCGACAAAAATCTTCTTTCCTTGGAGGGTCTTTTGGCTTTGGGTTGTTTATGAGCTTGTGCCTGCCAGTCGCTTTAGAAATTTGACTATGTGAGTACCCTGCAAAAGTATAATAAGCTTTCTTTGAAATAAAAATATTCCTATTTTCAATTATTTTTCGCATTTTGGGGGTACAAATTTTAATACAATCATTTGGAACCCATAACGACTCAATTAGGGCTGGGTTACAATCCGAAGCAAGTTTCATAAATTTTTTAATGTCATAGTATTTAATGTCTTCTTTATCGTTTGAAATTTCGAGGTCAAAGTCCATTATTGACAATCGCTCATTTAAGGGAAGAATATGTATCCCACGTATGTCAATGTCGCTGCCTTCAATATTTAATCCGTATAAATGTGAACCTGCAATGTGTTCATATATAATATAACCTGACTTTTTTAGTTCTTCTACATTCACAATATAATTGCCCTCTTTTTCTTATTTGTTTAAAGAAAGATTACTATAATAAAAAATAATGTCAAGACTTTTATTTAATATACAGAATATTCGTATTTCACTTTTCTTTCTTGAGTCATTATTTCTAATTCTCTTTTGGTGAACACTACATATGATAAATTGTTTTGTTTGCAAAAGTCCTTGGCATATTTCATCTTTAGTGGGTTGCTAGAGTAATTCATTAAAGATATTGGCTTTGTTTCAATAATGAACTTATTATTAACAACAAAATCTGGAATATAATTTTTAGTGAAACCATTTTTATCTTTATAAGGAATGCGTAATTTTGCATTATCAAAACTCTTTATATCGCCATCAACTTCACATATTTTAAGAAAATCCAATTCGTAACTAGACCTATAAAACAGTTTTTTATTTTGTTTTTTACTAAAAAAGTGTCCGTGTTTATGCCCTCGTCCATAAGATTTGCATTTGCCATCCATATGCAATATAGCCGTTCTCTCGGAATCTCTTTCGCATAACTCTTGATATTTTTTAGGATTGTTTTTAATCACAATCCATTTTTCAGCACATAACTTTTTATATTTATTTCTCGTATCTTCTGGTTGATTCCAATACCATTTTTTAAATGGATTTTTTTCTCCACAAAAATCTGCATGGTTTCTTGACATTTTTGCTTTAGTTTTTGCGGAATGTTTCTTGCCAAAAAATGGATTCCCTTTGCCAGAAAATTTTTTCGATATAAATTTTTTATAACCTTTGCTTCTTTTTATCCCTTTATTTTGTTTGCCAACTCCGTTTTTTATACAAGTTTTTGAACATATTTTTTTAGTTCTGTCACTAACCATTTTAAAGTTTGGATATTTTTCTATAAAATTTCCAACAGATATTTTGTGTACTTTTAAATGACTCATTATTGAATTGAATTTTTTCTTACAAAATGGGCATTGAATTTTCATTATATTCTCCTTTTTTAAAGTTACATAAGCATATTCATAAATAGTATGGTAAAAACCTTCTTTTATTTTAATATATTTTATAGTAATATTAGTGGTTTTTGCCAAAAAGATTCATATTATAGATAAATGTCAATAAAAAAATAAAGGAATTTTGTAGTGAATATGTAAATTAGTAATATAACAAAAGGAACAAATTATGAAAAAATTATTACTAGCATCTTTGTTAACTAGCATCTTTTTGGCTTTTACTGGTTGCAACCCAGACCCCTTTGACCCAAGTGCTATTAAAATAGACAAGCCTATTTCTATGCCCTTATTCTATGATAATGGTGGAGTTAGGTCTACTGCCGATGATTCTACTGACTCTTATCTATATAAAAAATATTTTGCCAACATAAAAGCTAGCAACCTTGATTCTACTTGGAATTACTTGAGTAAATCAGATGCTGGAAGAAAAAAATGCAGAGACGATATTAAAGCCAATACAAAATCTGGCGAAATTCCAGCAATTTGCTTTATGATTTCAACAGAAGGTTGTGCGGGACCATTATCTGGATTTCCAAATGTAACTGATGACCAAATAGCCCAAGCAAAAGCAATAATTAAAGAAGCATTGGAAGATGGACTAGCAATTTTTCCCTGTCTCTATGTAGATGATCCTTCTGGTAGTATGCCAAATTGGACTAAAATTGAACAACATATGGCAGTATGGACGAAAATTCATAATGGAATTGGAAAATATGTTACGGGCTATGCTTTGTCAATTGAATCAAACGAACTTGCAAACAACGCCGAACAAATTCGTGGTTGCATCAATGTTATTAGGGTGTCAATGCCAGGAGTTGATTATTATGGAACCCATATGATGTTCGGCAATAGTGGTGGAAGATACTCTTGGACAGGTGGCTCGTCTACCCCTAGTAATGCAGACTTCATCTTACTAGAAGCTCCTTGGCATCCAGCACAGGGCGATGCTCAAGGTATGAATGGCATCCAAAACTTATACAATACTGTAAAGCCAAAAACGGGAGCATTAAAATTAATTTGGCATGAATATAATTTAAACCCTAATGGCAATATGAACCATCAGCAAAGAGAATGGTTAAAAACAAAAGGTGAATGGGGTGTTGGTTAATTTAGAACAAAAGGAGAAACATTATGAGCTTTTTTTCAAAAATAATAGAATGGATTAAATCATTACTTGGTGGCGGTGGTGGCAGTAGCGGACCTAAACCATGGGAAGGCACTCGTAAATTCTTTACCTGTCAATTTCTTCTTAAGGGACAATATTCTCCAGACGGATTAGACAATACTATGCAATTTTTCGGGGATAAAGTAACAGATGCTATGCGTCAGAAATACCTTGACCAAGTTATATCTCTTGGTTTGGATTCTATCTTCGTATTTATGCTTAATGGTGGTGGTGGAAATGCTGGTATGGTTACATTTTATAAAAACCGTCAAATGATTGGTGGAGAAGTTGACCAAAATGAAATAAACCTTCGTAAAACATGGATAGCAAAAATGAAACAAATGGGAATTCAGCCTATTCTCTGTATGAGTTGCTGTGAACACGACTTGAACCAAACATGGAATAGCTATTGGGTGAATCATACTGATAAAATTTGTTCTGACATTATGCCTGCTCTAGAACAATATAATCCACTATGGTGTTCTGTTCTTGAAGCAGAAAAAAATGTTGATGGTGGTAATGCCCAAAAACTTGCCGAATCTATGTGTAAATTTACAATGTCTCCTATTGGCATCCATTCAAGCAAGGTAGAATATGTTACTGGTGTTATGGGAGCTAAAGTTGTTGAATTTATAAAAGACTACAACAATGGCGAAAGAAAAAAAGGAGAACAACTTAATTGTGACGATTTTATGGCATGGGAATTGTTCTTGAAAGGCTATGTAAAACCAATTAGTGTGGTTCGTGGTGGATACGACTGGATTGCTTACGAAAGAGGCGAAAATCCTGGAGCTTGGGACAGCATTTCCCCAGAACAAAACTACGACGATAGCAAACGTGTTGCCAACAATGTTCGCTCACCTAAACGCTTTATGATGTTTGAGTATTCTCTTGGAAGAGTTAACGACAAGCACGAACGTCAAGGACTTGCAGTCTCGTTTTGCGACACAACCAAGACATTTGGGTGTGGTAGCGGATGCCCCAAAGACCTTGGTGCCTTTATGCGTAAATTACCAACTGGAATGAATAGTAATAGAGCTGGAAGCAATGTTGTGTTAACTGGGGCAGGAATAACTTGTACGGCTAACCTTGTGACTGGAACATTTGTAAGAAATTAGAATAAAATATTGTTGGAAATCGGTTATTTTTCCACAATAATATCATAATTATGCTTACTTTCTCTTATGGTGATATCAAGATCTTTTATTCCTACTTTTTGAAGGGCAAACATTATGCCGATAGTTAAAATTGATGTTAAGCTTTCTGTTACTTCTTCTTTTGGGATTTGAACCATAACCTTGTCGTTGTTTATAAAATGTGAAGAATAGTTGTTTTCATTTAATGTTTTTTGTGCCTTGTTAATTATTTTTGACTTCTCTTTCCTATTTTTTTTTATCATTTTTTATTTCCTTTTTTGATTTTTCACCCAAATATCCACCATGATGGCGAATGTAAAAATCTTCCATAGTAAAACCCTTCATTTCGGCAGCATTTGTGGCAAGCATATCAGCTATAACTAGCATAACCACAATACTTGTTGTAGGTGCAATATTTAAGTATCCAGACTCGCATATTTCACCCATATCTATAGTGATGTCTGATTTTTGCCTAATAATGCTGTCTGTGTGAGATGTAACCGCAATGATTTTCCCAATCTTTAACTTTCTCGTAAAATCAACAGTTTCTACGACTTCCCTTGTTTTGCCAGATGTTGAAAATACAATCAAAACATCTCCAGGTCTGACAACTCCAATGTCGCCGTGGGAAGACTCGCCAGGATGAATGTAAAACGACGGAATGCCAAGGGAAGAAAAAGAAGAAGATGCTTTTTGAGCTATGTGTCCAGCCTTACCCATACCAGTAGTTATCACGACAGCATTGTTCTTGGAGCCATCGGAAATGACCCTACAGGCATCGTACATAGACTGACTGTTCTTAATGTGGTGCATCAAAACATCAAGGGACTTAATGGTGTCCGAAGCCATTCTTTCGCAATTTTTTAAGAGATGTTCTTGTTTCATAACAATCGCTTTGACACAACACAAAAGGTTCTTCCCACAAAAAACAGAATCGCAGGAAGAACCTTGTGCAACAATAATTATCAAGCACTAATCTTTAGATACTGTTTTTGTGCAGATGACATTGAACAACCAATTTGCCTAGAAATCATCTTATAGTTTCTGTGTCCAACCCGCTTCATACGAATTAGTTTTCTGGTTCTTGCCCTGCTCCAAATGAACTTCTTTGAATAGATCTTCATCGTTTTCCCTTTGTTGGTTGCCTGCTTACTTGCTTTTTTGAAACAACTTTTTGAGATCAAACCCAGTCGTTTCAGAAACAACCTTGCTACGATTATCATAGTTCAGTCGCAACTGCTTCATAATTGCAGTAGTTTCTGCCATACTCAACCCTTGTATAGCACCATCTATAAAACTATTGGCGACATCTATAGCCAAATCTTGGTCTTGCTTCCATTCAGGATGAGCTACGAATAGCAAGTCTAGTTGTCCCAATAGAGTAACTGCACCAGCTTTACACAAGGGCTTGTATTGTGGCAACATACTAGACGCATCTATGATTTTGACTAATTCAGGATATACAACTGCAACATATGTTTCTCCAGCCTTTACAAGAGATGCCTTTTCCTTGACTACAACAAGAAGATTTGTTGTAAGAGCCAATACTTCTTGAGGTGGATTATCAATGGCAATCCAAGTAGTTGCAGAAAACAACCCTACATTTCTTGCAATTTCCTTAATCTGGTCTTTGCTCAATTTGCAGGATGTAGTTGCCATTAATAGTGCAACAGCTATCCCCAATACACCGACAGTTAATAGTTTCGATCTCATCTTGCCCTCCTTGTTTGTTGTTCTTTATATTATACAATATTTATGAAAAATTACAAATTATTTTTTAAATTCATCCTTTGTTGGAAACAAAACATCAGGTCTTGGATGGAACACCCCTGGATCGGGCGACAAAGCAGCAATAGAAAACTTCTTTGTTTCTGCCATAGATAAATTAGATGTTAGTTTTTTCATATGTCCATAAGCTTCTCCCAACGAAGAAAATGGAACTGGAGTTGCATCAATTTTTGGAGTTCCTTCGGCTAGTTGAAATTTGCAGTTTTTAAAAATAGCCAAAGGAGGATTATGCCTATTATCTTTAACGAACCAGCCGTGAATTTCAATTTGAGTATCGCTATCTATTCGTTTTGGAAGTCCATATAGACTTCTTAATTTGTGCCAAGGATATTGCTTTTTTTCGTTAAAGCCACGATCCCCAGGAAGTATTAATTTGCTCATATACTACTCTTATCTTCCGATTTAGATAGGTTTTTCAGCAAACTCACTATAACGGTCTTTTCGTCTTCGTTTTTCGCAACATCCAAAGCTTCGTTGAATATTCGCTTGAACTTGGTTCTATCTATCACTATGACATCACCACTATTTTTCATCTCTCCAAGGAGTTCTGAACGAAGTTTTAATAGGGCAGAAAAACTTTTAGATATTTGGGTGACGGCATTCGATTTAAGAACTTCTACATCAATTTTTGATGTGCGGGAGTCATTAGTTATTTTATTGGTTTCTATGATGCGTTCTTTTAGGCAAGCCAACATAATATCCAATTCTTCCAAAGTTGACTGTTTTACGCTTGAAATATTATCTATGGTATTGATGAATTCTATCTTACGCAGCTGCGATTCTCCTTGTTCAATGTGATTTTTACAATGATTTTTAACCACATCTATTGAAAATTGTTCGCCTTTCTCTATCAGAAATTTTTGAGCGTTGTCAAACTTGTCGTTCTGGTATTGCGGTGTTTTTAGGAAAATTTCTTCAGCACCAGCTCTATTTTTGCATAGACAGAAAGGGCAACTTGGTTCAACAAATATGCCCTGTTCATTTATTTTAATGACACTAGACAGCAATTGCCTAAATCCAGATGAGGCATACCGAACTAAATCAACCATATCAATTTTTTTGTTTTCTTCTTCCATATCTATTATTATACAAGAAAATATGAAAAATATACTATAATAAAATAAAAGAAGGAGAAAGGTAAATGTTTTAGTAAATATAAGTAAATATGAAAAATAAGCTAAATATTAAAAACATAATCTTTAACATAAAAATAAGTGAAGAAGAAAATAGGATTATTCATGAGTTGAGAAACAATTACAATATTAACACTTCTTCTCTTATCAGAAATATGTTATTGGGTTATTACAAGAAAATAAAAGAAAAAGAAAGATATGGGTAGAAAATATACGATAGAAGAATTTATTATTAGGGCAAAGAAAACACATGGCAACAAATATGATTATAGCAAAGTAGTTTATGTCGGCATCTACTCAATAATAATTATAATTTGTCCTACCCATAGTGAATTTACCCAAACTCCAGCTGCCCATTTAAGCGGTCAAGGTTGTCCTAAATGCGGAGGAACACAAAAATTAACAACAAAAGAATTCATAAATAAATCCATAAAAGTGCATGGCAATACGTATGATTATGGTAGGGTTATTTATATTAACAATAGAACAGAAGTAACAATAAATTGTCCCATCCATGGAGAATTTTCGCAAATACCAGGAGTTCATATGAGGGGTAATGGTTGTCCAAAATGTGGAGGAACTGTAAAATTAACAACAGAAGAATTTATTGAAAAAGCCAACAAGGTTCACAATAATAAATATGATTATAGCAAAGTAGTTTATATTAGTGCGAAAATAGATGTAATTATAATTTGTCCTTTTCACGGAAAATTTTCACAAACCCCCGATGCTCATATTAATCAAAAACAAGGTTGCCCAAAATGCTATAAAAATAACAAATATACAACGGAAGAATTCATTATCAGAGCAATAAAAGTTCATAGAAACATATATGATTATAGCAAGGTAATTTATGTAAATAGCCAAAAAGAAGTAGAAATTATCTGCCCCATACATGGAAGTTTCTTACAAATGCCATATAGCCATCTTGCTGGTCGTGGTTGTTCTGTGTGTGGTGGAACAAAAAGACATACTGCAGAAACTTTTATAATTAAAGCCAACAAAGTACATAATAATTATTTTGATTACAGTAAAGTTGTTTATGTTAATGGCACAACGGAAGTAGATATTGGTTGTCCCGTCCCCGATCATGGATTTTTTTCACAGAGACCATGTAACCATATCAACGGTAAACAAGGATGTCCTATTTGTCAAGCATCGCAGGGGGAATTGTCTATAGCAAAAATACTACAGGATAATAAAATTGAATATATTAAACAAAAAAAGTTTTCAAATTGCAGAAACCCAAAAACAAAATGGAAATTAATGTTTGATTTTTTCATTCCGTCTCTCAA
>Ga0247841_10003698_pt1 | contig 27685 bp, 34 predicted proteins | sample LaCruzMarch2015__2_FD_192410 | JGI IMG/M metagenome (GOLD analysis project Ga0247841, IMG submission 192410) | Freshwater microbial communities from meromictic Lake La Cruz, Castile-La Mancha, Spain - LaCruzMarch2015_18m | ecosystem: Environmental > Aquatic > Freshwater > Lake | place: Spain... | reverse complement strand
ACCTGCCGCTTGTAGCCAAGCTCGAAAGTGAATCTTTCAACCTTGCCAATCTCTTCCTTTGAATAGCCTGAGTCAAAGCCTTCAAAGCCAGCAATCTTGAGGCTGTCAAGCCACAAAAGCTTTGAAGTCTCCAAAGTCGGCGAAGTCATGAATGAAAGGCAATGATTGTTCGTGAAAAGCGAAGGCAAATGGCCTGAATGGTCCAAGTGCGCGTGGCTTATTATTGCAGCATCCAGGTTAGTCTGCGGTGGAATTGGATATTCTGTCTTTTCAGGCCCGAGCTTGACTCCATAATCCAAGAGAACCCTGTCGCCAAAGTCCAAAAGCAAGGCGCTCCTGCCAACTTCCTTTCCTGCTCCCAAGCACTTGAAATGAACATCATTCTGCTTCAAAAAAAAGCACCACTGGTTTAGGTCACTGGAAAATTAAGGGCAGGGAAGCTTAAAAAATCCCTTCCTTGGACGGCTTTTTGCAGGAATGAACCAATCCCTGCCCAAAACGCACCAAAAGCCCTTTATAAACCAAGAAAGCAAGTATGTCAGAACATTGAAAACTCACCAAAAACTCCTAAAACCCAAAGCAAGCCCCAAAAACAGGGGCTTGCTCCCTCACTAATCAGCCAAAAAGACTCCAATGCTTTTAAACAAGAACTTCCTGATTTTTTCCGAAAGGCAATGAAGGAGGCAAACAAATTGAAGCAATCAAAAACCCAAATGGCAGACAACAGTTCAAGGAACAAGATGCTGATTGCAGGAGTCTTCGCGGCAATACTCATAATCGCAATCGGAGTGAGCTATTACGCCACCGTGGAAAAAAACGCCCCAGGATATGACACTGGGCCTTTGAAATTCTTTTTGACAAGCATTGACAAGTTCACAATCTCGCTCACGCTGGTCATTGGAATAATAATTCTGGCAATCGCGGTCATTGCATTCCAGAAAGTCCAGTCTGCAAAATTCATGCTCATAATGCTTGCCTTCGCGCTTTTCGTGCTTGAATGGGCAATAAAGCTCATTGACAGGTGGTATATTCCGGGACAGTTATTGTTCGACCCCATAGAAAATCTCATTGAGCTTGGGATAATAGTGTTCCTTGCAGCCGGAATATTCCTGCAAGCCAAAAGGTGTTGAAAATAGAAGAAAACCCGGCACTTCAGCTTGAAACCAGAAGCAGGATTTACTCTGAAATACGCAAAAGCCCAGGCCTTCACTTCCGAGAGCTGCAGAGAAGAGTGAAAATGGCCACTGGCGCTCTGCAATACCACGTGGAATACTTGGAAAAGCGCTCTTTGATAAAAAGCGAGCGCGTTGAAAACACCAAGCGGTTTTTTGCAATGCAGTCAAGCAAGCGCATTGAAGGCGAAGAGCAGATAATGCCCCTTTTGAGGCAGGAAAAGACAAGGCACATTCTCATAACAATGCTTTCAAGCAGGAAAAACACTATCAGGAACATTGCAAAAAAGACGCAAACGCCATACAGCACAACCTCAAGGCTGCTTGACAAGATAGTCGAGGCAGGAGTCTCGACAAGAGAGCGCAGGAAAAAGCAAATCAACTACAAGCTGCAAAACCCTGACGCAATAGCCCAAATGCTTGTAACTTACAGGAAGAGCTTTTTTGACGATTTGGTGGACAATTTTGTCGAAAGCTGGCAAGAATTAAAAACCTGAAATGCTTAATCAAAATTGACAAGGAGAGTTGGTTAAATGATTCTGGATTTGGAGCAAAGCCTAAAGACCTGCAAAAAGCACAAGCTCCCAGTGGCGGAGTTTGCAATGGCAAAGACAGCAAAGCAGGCTGCAGAGATTGGAAAAAAGCTCGGCTATCCTCTTGCATTGAAGGTAATAAGCCCGCAGATAGTGCACAAGACAGAGGCAGGCTGCATAAAGGCAGGAATTTCCGGAGAGAAGGAAGTCTCAAAGGCATTCGAGGACATTGTTGAAAACGCGAAAAAGTTTGACAAGAAGGCAAAAGTGCAGGGAGTCCTCATACAGAAAATGGAAAAGGGAATAGAGCTTATAGTCGGAGGAAAAAAGGACGAGCAGTTCGGCCACGCAATAATCATCGGAATTGGCGGAACCTCAGTGGAGCTTTACAAGGACTACTCAATGCGCCTTTGCCCGCTGAGCGGACAGGACTTTGAAGAAATGCTTTCTGAAATCAAGGGCAAAAAGCTCCTTGAAGGATTCCGCGGCTCAAAGCCAGTCAACCTTCAGGCATTGAAAGAGCTGGTGCTCAAAACTTCAGAAATGCTTGTCGAAGAGCGCATCAAAGAGCTTGACTTGAATCCAGTGCTCGCAAATGACAGGGAATGCACAATAGTCGACGCAAGGATTATTAAGTGAAAAAAGCTTAATTCTCAAATGGCATTCTCAGGCTTGAGCAAGCGAATACGCGAGCTCCCGAAAAGCAATTTTCCGGCAATCATCAGAATGGCAGAGGAAGACAAGAGCATTATATCATTGGGAATCGGAGAGCCGGACTTTCCAGCCCCAAAGGCAGTCAAGCAGGCCTTGAAGAATGCGGTTGACAAAAACTTCACGCACTATTCTCCGACAGCAGGAAGGCACGAGCTTTTGGAGGCAATTGCAAAAAAGCTCAAGCGCGAAAACAAAATCAAAATCGACGATCCGCACAGGCAAATCATTGCAACCTCTGGAAGCTCTGAGGCAATAATGATGGCAATAATGGGAATAGTTGATATTGGAGAAGAGCTCCTGGTGCCAAATCCAGGCTTTGTCACCTACAGGCCCACTGTGGAACTGATTGACGCTGTTCCTGTTTCTTACAATCTTTCAAGCGAGGACGGATTCCAAATTCACGTTGAAGACATTGAAAGGCTCTGCACTCCAAAAACCCAGGGCATAATAGTGAACACTCCGTCAAACCCGACTGGAACAGTGCTCAAGAAAAAAGTCCTCGAAGAAATTGCAGACTTGGCGATTGAAAAAAACATCATAATTGTCAGCGACGAGGCTTACGAGCATCTTGTCTACGACAAGGCAAGGCACTTTTCCATAGGAAGCCTGAACGGAATGGAAGAGCATGTTCTCTCTCTTTTCAGCTTCAGCAAAAGCTATGCAATGCCAGGCTTCCGCCTCGGCTATGCTGTAGGTCCTGAAAAGCTAGTGAACGCAATGCAGCAATTCCACCTTTACACTACACTCTCGCCGAACACAATGAGCCAGATTGCAGGCATCACAGCGCTTGAAAAATGCGGCAGGGATGTTGAAAAAATGCGCCTGGAATACAACAGGCGCCGCAAGTTCCTTTTGAAAGGATTGCAAGGAGTCCAAGGATTGGAGATTGAAGTCGCGCCTGAAGGCGCATTCTACCTTTTCCCGCGCGTCACCAATGGAATGACAAGCGAACAGGCCTCAAAGGCCTTAATCAAGGATGCAAAAGTCCTGACAGCGCCAGGCAACGAGTTCGGGACTAAAGGCGAAGGCTTTGTCAGAATGAGCTATGCCACAGCAATGCCAAAATTGAAGGAAGCAGTCGAAAGAATGCAGGAAAACTTCAAGTGAATCACATGAAAAAATCGCCTGCAGAAAAAAACCTTGTTTTTGAAACCAAATATTGGAAAATTTTGCTTGCGGACAACCAGAACTATCTTGGAAGATGCTTTATTATCTTGAAGAGAGAATGCGGAGACCTTGCAAAAGTCAAAAAAGAAGAATTACTTGAGTTTCTGGAAGTAGTGAAAAAAATGGAGCGCGCCTTAAGAAAGGCATTCAATGCATCACTTTTCAATTGGGGCTGCCTGATGAACCATGCATTCCAGGAAAAAAAGCCAAAACCGCAAGTTCACTGGCATTTGGTTCCCAGATACAGGAAGAAAGTGAATTTCGAGGGAATAGTGTTTGAGGACTTGGAATTTGGATTCCATTATAACCACTCCAAGAGAATGCAAGTCACTGAAAAAGTGCAAAACGCTTTAATTGAAAGAATAAAATCCTTCCTTTAGCCCTTGCGCACCAGCACAACCCGATTTTCCCTTTTGAGCTCGCTTTCAGAAAAGCCGAATTTTTTGTAAAAATTTATCGCGCGTTCATTAGCCTGCAACGGAGCGACCAAAAGCTTCTTTCCGCCAAAGTCCTTGATTATTTTCCGGAAAATCTTCGAGCCAATTCCCTTTCCACGGAATTTTTCGCCCACAACAACTTCATCAAGGCGAAAGCCCTCAGGCTTTTTTTCGGGAAAAACGCTCACAAAGCCGGCAGGCTTTTTGCCTTCCAGAAAGCAGTAGACTTTACCCCTGTTCTTTTCAAGCCCGCTTTTCAAGGACTTCAAGGCCAATTCCCTGCTCGGAATTTTCCTGCCGCTGTCAAACTTCTGCAGGCAGCTGTTCAGCTCGCAAGAGAGCAGTGCTATTTCCTCAAGCAAAGGCCTGCTTTTCTCGGAAAACTCTTCCAAAACAATGATTTTTTCCATTATTTCACGCTTTTTTCAAATATACGCGCGCAGAATTAATCAATTTATCCAAAAGCAAAAGTCCATTCGTCAATTGCCTTAAAAAGCTAAGGTTTTTAAATTTTGGAAGCAGAAATATTATAGTAAGCAAAAAAGTCCGCCACCAAACTTGTTATTTCTAAACTTGGAATTTTTTGCTTGCCCGCCTGCGCCTTTCAGCAAATTTTTAGAACAGCTTTCAGCAGATGCTGGAATGTTCAAGAAAGAAGTGATCTCAAATGGCAATAGACTCAATAATTGTGCAAAATCTGGAAAAAAGCTTTCCGAAAAAGCAGCAGGGCAAGAAAGCCCCTTTCAGGCTGCAGTTTCCGCAGCCTAAGGAACGCTCGAGAGTACTGAAAGACATTTCCTTCAGCGTAAGGCAGGGAGAAATTCTCGGCTACATCGGGCCTAACGGGGCCGGAAAAAGCACTACAATCAAAATACTCACAGGAATCCTGACTCCGGACTCTGGAAGCGTGAGCGTTGAAGGATTTGTGCCTTGGAAGCAAAGAATGGAGCTCGCGAAAAAGATTGGAGTGGTTTTCGGGCAAAAGACTCTTCTATGGTGGGACCTGTCGCCAAAGGACATAATGCCGCTCTACCGCGAAATTTACGAAATTCCTGAAAAGGCATTCAGCAAAAGATTCGAAGAGCTTGTGGAAAGATTTGGCGCCAAAGAATTCATCAGCACTCCCACAAGAAAGCTTTCCTTGGGCGAGAGAATGCGCTGCGATTTGATAGTGGCGCTCTTGCACAAGCCCAAAGTGCTTTTCCTTGACGAGCCCACAATAGGGCTTGACGCGATTGCAAAAGAGCAAATGAGGTCTTTCGTGAAAAAAATCAACCGCGAAGAAAAAACCACTGTATTCCTCACAACGCACGACATGAACGACATTGAGGCATTGGCAGACAAGATAATCGTTGTTGACAAGGGCTCGAAGATTTTTGAGGGAAAGATTGAAGAATTCAAGAAAAAGCACGTGAAAGAGGCAGTCATGAGCTTTGAAATACTGCAAGTAATTGACAAAAGCGCCTTCAAAAGCCTGCTTTCAAAGACAAGGCAGCTCTCGCAGGAAGGAAACTACTACGAGCTCGCTTTCAGCATTGAGAGAATGGACGCGCAAGAGGCAGCCTCCAGGCTGTTCAAGTGCTGCAAGACTTCAAGCTTCCAAATAAAGGAACAGACATTGGAGGAAATTATCAGGGAATTTTATGAGCTTCACTAAAAGCGCAAGGATTCTTGCGATAGGCCTGATGCTGCACTGGAAAAGGCTTTTAGAGTACAGGCTGAACCTTGCATTCGATTTGTTGCTGAGGCTTGTGGACAGCGTGACTTTCTTCATGTTTTGGGCAGTAATTCTCGCAAGCTCGAACGGCTTTGCAGGCTGGGGCTTGAAGGAATTCCTCATAGTGTTCGCCCTCGAGTCATATTTCACAGCGCTTGTCATCAGCTTCGCCTATGCAGGGCTTTACATGTACGAGAGAATACACAATGCAGAGCTTGACTCTTTCCTCACAAAGCCGGCGCAGCCTTGGCTCTTGGCAATAGTGAAAGGAATTGAGCCTTCATTTGCAGGATTCATTTCAGGAACTGCAGCTTTGGCGCTTGCCTTCACGCAGGGAATCAGCATGCAGCCTCTCGCCCTACTGCTCGGGCTTTTCATGGTATTGCTTGGAGTCGCAATCACTGCACTCTTCGGACTTTCTCTCGCCACATTGAGCTTTTGGCTTGGAAGAATGGACAGCCTGGAAAGCGTTTTCGAAAGCTTCTGGAGCTTTGGCGGAAAGCCTGCAAGCATTTTCCCGATAGGCCTGCAAGTTTTGACTGCATTCACTTTTCCATTCATTTTCATCCAGACAATCCCGACAATGGCAATCCTTGACAAGATTCCAGTACAGGAAATGCTCTTGTTCATTCTTGCAGAATTCATTGTGCTAATCGCATGGATTTTTGCATTCAAGTTTTTGTGGAAAAAAGGGCTGAGGAATTATGAAAGCGGCGGCGGTTAGGAAGTACTTTCAGGCATTTTTGGCGGAATTGAAGAGACTGAGAGCCGAAGGCATGGATTTTGTCTTGCATCTTTCCTACATTCCGCTCCTTATCATCATCCTTTACTTCCTTTGGAGCATTGTCTACCAGAACACTTCCAGCGTGCAAGGCTATTCCTTCAATGAAATGATGGCTTACGTGCTTGTGGCAGTAGTTTTCAGGAGGCTCATTGCAAACTCTTGGGTTGCGCACAAGATAGAGCATTACATCACTGACGGGGACATTGTCACTTTCCTTTGCAGGCCTTTTGACTTCAAGAAATTCATGCTTTCAACAAGGCTTGCGCACAATTTCTACTTTGGGCTCATGCTTTTGCCTGTGCTTCTGATAATTCTCGCAATATTCAATGCAGAATTCAAGTTTTTAGAGCTGGCGCTGGCTTTGGCAATCCTTGTTGCAGGCTTTGCATTCACTTTCCTTGAATTCTACACTATCGGGCTTTGCGCTTTCTGGCTTGAGAGAATTTACGGCCTGAGGCATGCATTTGACTGGATGCAGGAAATTCTTTCAGGAACCTGGTTTCCAGTCACTTTGTTTCCTGCCTTTGCGCAGCAGGCATTGCAGTTCCTTCCATTCCAGCATCTTGTGTACACTCCAACAGCGCTTGCACTTGGAAAAATCAGCCTGCTTCAAGGCCTTGAAGGCTTGGCAGTGCTTATAATATGGGTTATTGCCTTGAATTTTGCAAGCAACTGGATCTGGAAGAAAGGCTTCAGAAAATATGACGGAAAGTGCTGAAAAATGAGTGAAGAGAAGGAAGTCAAAATCAGGCTGCGCGACAGCCAGCCTTTGGACTCTGTCATTGAACGCGTTGAAAAACTTGGCTTCCAAAAAGTCAGCGAGAAAACGCAAGTTGACTCTTACTTTGACTTTCCAGATTTCAGGCTTTGCGAAAAAGCGCAGGCCTTGAGAATCCGCTCGGAGAACGGAATTGCAAAGTGCTTCGAGTTCAAGGTAATGTTTTACCTCCCCTGCAGGAAAAACCCTTGGTTTGTGGAGGAAATTTGCGCTGACTTTCCAATTTCCGACAGCGAAAAAGTGGGGGAAATTTTTGACCTTTTAGGGCTTGAAAAACTCCCAGCAAACTATCCGCTTACGCCGGAAACTGCTGCTGAACTCTTGAAAGAGAATGGCATCGAAAGAATGTTTGAAATCAAAAAGCAGCGCTCCAGCTTCAGGAAAAAGGGGACAATGATTGAGCTTGACAGCGTTGAAGGATTGGGGAATTTTCTGGAGATCGAAAGTGCTGAAAAGGACGCTGGAGAGCTATTGCACGAGTTCGGCCTTGGGGAATTGGGCTTTGAAGTCAAGTTCGGCTATACTTCGCTCTATCTTGAGAAGTTTTATGGCAAGGACTTGAGCAATTTGAAGGAAAAGTTTGCGCAAAACCCTGAATGGAATTTGCTTGAAAGCGAACTTTCATTCTACAAAAGGCTCTGCGAAAAAGAGAGTTAGGCACTACAAGCTAGATTTTTCCAGAATTTCTCAAATTCAGAAGGACTTCCTTTGTTTCCTTGAATTTTATCAAATCCAGCGCTTTCTTGAAATCAGCAATAAAAACTTCGCCGATCTCGCTGCTTCCTGGCTTTAATTCCTCTTCATCGCCAGTGAATTCCAAAAGAAAAATCGTTGTTTCCTGCCCAGAATACTTTGTGCTGGACCCTTCTGAAAAGTCAAACACTATCTTAAAAGGCAATTTTTCAACAACCTTAAAACTTTGGCTGGAAACTTCCTCGCTTAATTCGCGCCATAATGCCTGCTCTTCAGTTTCCTGCCCTTTAATCCCGCCTTTAGGAATGTCCCATTCTTCAACAGCCATTCCCGAAGCAACGTCTTCAACCTTGACTTTCTTTATTAGAACCAAAAAGCCAGGCTTTTTAGACAGGATAATCACTGAACCGACTGCTTTCCTAATTTCCAGCATTTAGCAAAGCCTCATTTTTCCAAGACCTTTACTTCCCCTGCTTGCCTTAATTTCGACTTCCATAAAAAACACCAAACCGACAAACCGAACATTTTATTGCTGCCTGATAGAGTTTTTATTTGTTTAGCCAACAACAGTTAAAGCTTCAATTGAATGTTCTTACTTACTGCCATTGGTTTCTTGTTTTGATTGGTTTTCACAAGCCCAGCTTTCTTCAGCCTGAAAACAAGATTACTTATGTTTGGCTGGTGCCTTCCAAGCTTTCGTGCAATTTCACTTATTCCATTCTCGCCATTGCACAAGTGCAAGACATCCAAGGCAAGCTTGCTTCTTAGAATAGAGCACAAGTCAAGCACGTTGCTTTCCTCGCTGAATGAAAGGGAAAAAACCTGCTTATTGGAATTCAGCTGATTTTTGATCAAATTAAGAAAAAAGTGCAAATTTTCACCCAACAAAAGTCTTTGGACTTTGACGCTTTCAGCCTTGAGCTCAGGAGCTTCCTTGCTTAGGATCCTCTTTTTGCCTTCAAAAACAACAAACTCGCTCAATGCATGATTCAAGAAATTTTCAAAAATTAACCTAATAATTTTGGGGTCAAGATTGTAGATTTTTATGGCGTGGCTTATTTCGGTGTGAGTCATGTTGATTTCCGGAGCTATGTGCCCGTGGAAAACCTCATCTGAGTTCCCAAAGAATGGAAGTTTTGGAAGAGGGAATATTTCAGGCATTATTTCAGGGGCTGATTTTTGCCTGAGCAAATCATTGCTTATCCTTCTTAGCAAAGGATAGCTGAAGGCACTCGTAACCTGCAAATCAACGCAATCGCCAAACTCGTTTTGAAATATTCTAGAATAATTCGAGCTTATCAAAACATCAATGTGCTTTTGGAGAACATAAGAGAGGCCATAGTTTGCCTTTGGCGGGAGAAACTCAAGATTTGCGATTTCCAGAGGTATTTCAAGCATTTTTTCATTAAAGAACAAAGTGTCATAAAGAAAGTTAACCAAAGCCCTTTCATTGGAAACTATGTACTGCTTCCACGCCTCCGAAAGCCTGTGGATTACAATATTGCTTGAAGGCACTCCAAAATAATCAAGGATTGTGTAGACTTCGCTGATTCTTGAGTTCATCTCTTCAGAACCAACCATGTTAATTGAGGCATTCTGCTCCCTGGCTATGTCATTAAGCAGTATTGTGAAATTGGATTTTTGAATCTTATAAATGCAGCTCAAGTAAAAAAGCTGGGCAATGAAGAAGTAGTTTATTTGCGAAGTGTTGGATGAAAAGTAAATAAGCGGCGTTTTTTCCTTGCCGATTTTTTTAAGAAGCGCAAGCATCTCTTCATCAAAAAGCAGTTCAAAATCATATTTAATTTTAGTATGATTATTATCCATAAATATACTAATCATGAATATATTATTAAAATGAGCTATTAATACAGGGTCAAAATGGGAATTAACATACTTTGCGATGCAGTTCCTTTTTGTTTTGGGCCAATCTCCAAAATGATTTCAGTCGCCAACCACCTCAACTCCAAAAAAGCAAATATTAGCCTATTGGCATCCACAACATCCAAAGAATTAGGCGAAAAATCAGGCTTGTTCAACATCATAAACTGCAATTCAGAAAGCAAGGAAGACCTCGAAAAAGAGAATGCTGCGTTCAAGAAAGCCGATGTTTTTGTCACTGTAATGAACCCTGTTTCTGCAGAATTCGCCCAAAAGCAAGGAATCCCTGTAATTTACATTGACAGCCTTTACTGGATGTGGAAAGACATCCCGGAAAACCTTTATTATGTTGATAAATATTTTATACAAAACTTTGAAGGAGTGCAGGAGAATATAAGGCGCATTGGAAAGCCAGAAAATGCCCAAATTGTCGGACCAATAATTGATGACTCGATCGAAGTTCAGGAGCAAAAGGAAGACTACTTGATAGTGAATTTTGGCGGAATGGAGTCTTCGCTGATCCAGATTGGAAAGAATTCAAACTATCCTTTTGTAATAGGAGAACTTGTGCAAAAGGCAGTTTCCGAAAGGAAAGAAAACGCCTTTTTTTGTGGATACAACAAAATACTCAAAAAAATGGGAGAAAAAAGCACAAGAATATCTTTCGGGGGGAAAGGGCACAAGGAATTCCTGAAAATGCTGAACAATTCAAAACTCCTGCTTACAACCCCTGGCCTTACAACAGCATTTGAGGCATTTCACTACAAAACCCCCACAGCATTCATGCTGCCAGAAAACTACAGCCAATTCCTGAACCTGCGGGCTTTCCGCAAGAATGAAATTGCAGATCTGTCAGTGCATTGGGACGACTTTTACAAAAACGCAGGAATTTTGGAGAACGAAGATGAAAAGAAAGGCGTCGAAAAGGTTCTGGAATGCATCAAGAATTTTGAATATGACGCCCAGGCCAAGAGCGAATTCAAAGAAACAATACACAAAATCCTTGACTCAAATGCTGGAAAACTCCAAAGAAAACAAGAGCAATACTTGAAAACTCTGGGAAATAACTCAGCAGAGACAATTGCCAAAAGTATAATCCAACTAGCAGGAGGCGACCAATAATGCGCATATTCCTGGGCGCCCCTTTCACAAACTACCTTAATGGAGCCGAATTCAACCAAGAGCTTAAGCAAGCCATCGAGTCAACGATAAGCATTCTTGAAAAAAAAGGGCACACAGTAAGAAGCGCCCATGTTAGAGAAAACTTCGGGAAAGACCTGATGCTGCCCGAAACATGCACTCCGCTTGATTTTGAAGAGATCAAAAAATGCGACTTGTTCATTGCAATCCCATCCAACCCGCCTTCAGGCGGAGTTCACATTGAACTGGGATGGGCTTCAGCAATCAGAAAAGATATACTGCTTTGCATCAAGAAAACGGGAAAATACAGCCCTTTAATCCACGGGCTGCACAAAATAAGCAATTCAAGAAAACTTGTGTTTGAAAGCTATTGCGAACTTCCTAAGAAAATAAGTGAAATGGTCGATTGAAATGAATGCCGAAGAATTCATCCCAAAATGGTATGAGAAGACCATGCCTGAATTGATTGAAATATTCAATCTTTCAAGCTTTGAGAATTCCGGAATTCCTGAAGAAAACTCTAAAAACTGTGTCTTGCTCTCAAAAGAAAGAGTACTTGCCGCAACAGAAAACATTTCGAAACTCCTTGAAGGAAACACTATTATTTCCGGAGGCCCGTGCATAGATGACTGTCACTACGACATAAGCCTGGAGTCAATATATGAAATTGCAAGCCTGATAAAAGTTGGGAAAGAATTTGGAAAAAAAGTAATAATACATGTGGGAGTGCAGGAAGAAATACTCAGAGAAAAGCAATCCAAAAAGTCTATTGAACTATGGAAAAATACAGGCAACAGGATTGAAAATATTATTGAATGCTTAAAGAAAAAGATGGATTATCGGGATGTTTTTTGCTGCCGCTCTGACAAGCCTGAAATTGACGCAATAATAACAAAATTTGCTAACGAAGTGCAAAAAAGAATAAACCGCGATGATGCCAGGACGCTTTACAGGCATCTTGCAGGAACAGGAAAAAAGCCAATGCAAGACTCATTCAATTACAGCATCCACGCCAGATTCCTGCCTCTTTACTTGCCAAGTTTTGCAGAAGAAGTGCTGAAAACAAGAAATGTCAGAATAATAGCTTATGAGGACATACAGCAGCTAATGGCTGCAAAAAAAGCCAACGCGCTTGCCACCCTAATGAACAGTTTCAACAAAGGCCCAGCTCAAATAGTGACTCTGCCATATCCTGGAACTGATGGAAAAATAAGAATGCACAAATTTGACAAGACAAAAAGGCCATTCATTAACTCAAGCCCTGAATTGCTTGAGCAAACAGCCAAGGAAATGAGCGAAGCAGTGTTTAATTTCAATTGCAAAACATGGCCAATCGAGCTTGCTGGAAAAAAGATCCAAACCAGAAATGAACTTGCAGAATTTTTCAATTCACTAAGGAGACTTGAAAACAATGCTGACTGCTGAAGAGCTTACACAATTAAGCCGCGGAAAAACGGCAAAAAAGCCGGTTTTTTTAATGATAAGGCTGCTGAAAAAATGCACTGCCAAATGCCAAATGTGCAATATCTGGAAAGGCGCTGGAGAAATTCCTTGGGAAAGCCTTGAAAACATGATAATGCAGGCATTTGAAGCAGGCATCAAGGAAATATGCTTCACAGGCGGCGAACCTACAGCATATTTTGGATTTTTTAAGGCCATAAAACTAATCAAACAATTAGGCTTGAATTATTCGCTGATAACCAATGGAAGCAACCTATCCAGAAAAAATGTCAGAAAAATGATGAAATTTCCGCCTTCAAGGGTGTTTGTTTCCATAGATTCTCCAGACCCAAAAATCCATGATGAAATCAGGGGAGTAATTGGAATTTGGGCAAAGGCAATGAATGGAATTTGTGAATTCAATAAGTTTGAAGACAGACCAAAGCTCATAGTCAATTATGTAATTTCAAAAAACACATTCAGGCAGGTTCCTGAAATGATTTCACTTGGAAATGGCAAGTTTGACGAAATAAACCTGATGCAGATAAAGGGAATGCCTGACTGGCAGCTCACCAAAGACCAGATTTACTACTACAATTATTCAATAGTCCCAAAAATAATGGCTGCTTTAAGGAAAAGCGGCGTAAAAATACGCTCAAACAACCCGTTCATTTTTGGGCAGAAAGAAAAAGAGATACAATCAAGCACAATAGGCAATTATTCCGCGCATTCGAGCAGAAAAAACCAATGTTCCATCTCAAAAATAATGCTTTTTGTTGAAACAAACGGCGAAGCTTTTCCCTGCAACAACTCACCATATTATGGCGCAAAGTTCTCGCTCGGCAATTCATTCAAACAACCGCTTATGCAAATCTTGAACTCCGAAAAAGCTGAAAACGTAAGGTGCAACATAAGCTCATGCAATGAGTGCAGGACTTGCGACCCCATAAACCAGGAAACTAACAGGCAACTGCAGGCTCTCGCAAGCATAAAATGCGTTGAAAGGAAGGCGTGGAAAAATGAAGCTCGCAATTGACGGCGGAAAGCCATTGCTAAAACCATTCAATTTTACAGTAAAGCCCGGAAAGGAAGAGATTCAAAGCGTGCTAAAAACCCTAAAGGCAGGCCACTTGACATCATTTGAGGGAAAAAACACCGTCCAAGAGTTCGAGCAAAAATTTGCAGAATACCACTCTTGCAAACACGCAGTGGCCTGCAATACAGGAACTTCCTCAATCCACTCTGCAATAGCATCAATGAACGCCAAGGAAAACAGCGAAGTCCTTGTCCCAACATACACGTTCATAACTGGAGTCACCCCGCTGCTCATTGAAAATCTTCAGCCAGTCTTTGTGGACATTGACATAAAGACACTTGGAATGGACGCCAAGCTTGCAAAAAACGCAGTCACTGAAAATACGGCAGGAATTATCCCAACACATTTGTACGGTTTTCCATGCGCAATTGAGGAATTAAAGAAATTGGCTGGCAGGAACAGCGCGTTCCTTATTGAAGACTGCTGCCAATCCCACGGAGCCAAGGTCGGAAAGAAAGTGACAGGAACTTTCGGAGATGCAGGCTGCTTCAGCTTTTATCTGTACAAGAACATAACAACTGGCGAGGGAGGAATGACGACAACAAACCGCGAAGACGTTTGCCAAAATCTTAAAACAATGCGCCAGTGCGGGAAATCAAAACCAGACAGCAAAGAGTACGACAGGCTTGGATTCAATTACAGGATGACTGATTTTACTGCAGCCATAGGCATTCCTCAACTGAAAAAGCTAGACATCAACAACAAAAAAAGAACGGAAAATGCAAAAGTCTACGACAAAAGGCTGAAAAAGCTCGGCTTTCAGACAATCCCAGCCAAAGAAAACACCACGCCAGTTTATTTCAAGTTTCCAGCACTGCTACCTGAAGAGATTGCTGCAAAAAAAGAGCTCTTTGACAAGGCATTGAAGGCAGAGAATGTGAACCTGCCTCTTTACAATACAATACCGCTTCCAAAAGTCAAGTTTTTGCAAGAGCTTGCAAAAAAGAGGAATTTTTCGCAAAAATTCTACGAGCAAGAGTTTCCAGTGACTGAAGAAGTAAACAGAAGGCTCATTGCATTTTATACCCATTCATTAATGCCAAAACAAAGGATTGAAGAAATCTGCGACGCAATCGAGAAGGTAGTTAATTATGGAAACTGGTAAAATACTCCCAAAATTCAATTTTTCAGAAAAAAACTGGCGAATTCTCAGAGAAACTCTGGAAACAGGAAAACTTTCAGTAACATCAATGAAAGACCCTTCCCCTGAATGGTCAAAAAAGCTTGAAGAAGAATTTGCCAGAAAGTTTCATGCAAAGCACGCATTATCATTCAATAGTTGCACTTCAAGCATACATTCTGCACTAGCCGCATTGAAAATAGGGCAAGGCAATGAAACCATTGTTTCGCCAACAACATGTTACAGTTCAATATTGCCGATAATGGCTCTGGGGAGCGTCCCAATATTCTGCGACATTGACGAAAATACATTGACAATCAACCCAAAGTGCGCCAGAAAAGCAATCACTGACGATACAAAAGCAATTCTTTTGCCATATGTCTACGGCCTTCCTGCAGAAACAAGAAAAATAAGAAAAATATGCGACAGCAACGAACTTGCGTTAATTGAAGATTGCGCGCATGTCCCGGGAATGAAGATTAATGGAAGACTAGCAGGAAGCTTTGGGGACATTGCTTGCTACAGCTTTGCCGAATCGAAAGTTCTCGACTGCGGAGAAGGGGGAATTGCAATAACTAACAATAAGGAACTGGCGGAAGAAATGCGTTTCTTCAAAGAAGGCGGAAAAAGAGCATTCAGAGTATACTCCCCAAAAGGAGCCAATTACCGGATGACTGCATTCAATGCATTTCTGGCCCTTAATCAGCTAAAAAAGCTCCAAAAGACCATAACCACAAAAGAAAGCATCTTCAAAAAATATGCTCAAGGAATCCCAAAATACATCTATGCAGCAAACAAGAGAAGCAATGTAAAAAGCGTCGCATTGTTCAAGTCAAGAAATGCCAGAGAAATAATAAAAGAGCTTTCAAAAGCAGGCTTGAAGACAAAAGGAATCTACAGGCCGCTTAACGAGGCCAACATCTTTCAGAACCGCAATCTGCTGCTTGAAGCTTTAACCAATGACAAAAACCTCAAAAAATTTGAGCAAGACTCAAATCCAACCCCAAAAGCCAACAAAGCATTCCAAGAATTATTTTATTTTGAAACAGACGTGCAAAAAACAATAGGCTATCACAAGCAGGCTGCTGAAAAATTCCATGAATTAATTAGGTGAAAAAATGGAAAAAACATACTTGTTCTGGAAAGGGCTTGAAAAAATATCAAAAGAAGTCAATGGAAACGAGAACATATCAATAGGAATAAGGCCTTTCGGGTTTCATGCTGGAAACGAGCTTACTCTGCTGGCATACCCTTGGCACTTGTGCAATCTAGTAAAAAAAGAGGGAAAAAAGCCGCAATTTAACTTTTTTATTTCAATAAACGACATGGAGCCTTGCGGCCTGAAATATTTGTACGTTGACAAAAGCAACAACTTCTACTTCAAAGAAGAGGAAATAACAATGTCTGAAGAAGTGCCTTTTGAATACAATATTTTCCCAAGGACAACAAGTTTTCAGCACACCCCCTGCCTGAAAGGCTGCTGCAAGTCAATAGCAGACCACTGGAAAAAAATAATTGGAAAAAAGCTGTGCTTCTTGAAAAAAGAATTTCCAGGAGTAAAAATCAGGCTAATAAAGAATTCAAGCATTAAGAACGAGCCAGAATTCAAAAAAGCAATAACTAAAGCAATAAACAATCCTGAATTGTTTACCCAAACAATAGATAAAAAAGAGCCATTAATTGTAAAAAAAGAATTCCTCAACTACGGAGGCGCAATCTGCCCAAAGTGCAAGTCAGCACAAGGCAAAACCAAGCTTATCGCCGGAAAGTTAACGTTCAAATGCAAAAATTGCGGCCAAATTACAAGAAATTCAAGCAGGGAAAAAAGTGATTTCTGGATGTACTATGCATTCATACTTCCGCCCAGAATCAAAATGCAAAAAATAGATATTTGCATTAGGGGATTAGACCACTATAGGAGAAAAAATGTGCAAATCAACGACTATATCTACAAGAAGATTTATGGGGAAGAACCATTAGTTAAAACAATAATAACTCCCCTAATTACAGACAAGAGTGGCAAAAAAATGAGCAAAACAAGGGCCAATGATAAGGAAGAAAAAATAAGCAAGCTCATTAAAGCAACAGAAGGTAACAACAGCCAAAAAATAACATTATAATAAATAGTTTGCCAAACACAAAACAAATTGCTAGAAGGCGATTTTTTGCAGAATTCAGACAAAATACTGGTAAAAGGACAAACTGCAAGCAGAGGAATTGCAGAAGGGACAGTTCACATTGCAACTGACGAAAACCTCGAAATTCCCACAGAAAAAGATTTCATCCTAGTCTGCAAGCAGACAAACCCTGCATACAGCATTCTCCTCATGAAGTCAAAAGGAGTGATTGCAGAAGTGGGAGGAATTGTCAGCCACGCGGCAATAATCTCAAGGGAATTGGAAATTCCCTGCATTGTAAGCGCTGAGAATGCAACATCAATCCTCAAGCAAGGCCAGAAAATAACACTTGACGCCAGCAATGGGATTGTTTATGAATGACATTGACGATTATTTAGAGTCTGTGAAGATTGCTTATTCCAAGCCAGGCGGATCAAACTGGCCTGCAAAAGGAAGGCAAATTTCCAATACATTCATAACTCTAGCCGCATTGAATCAGTTAAGGCAGTTGAAAGAAGCAAAGAAAGCCAAAACAGACCCTGAAATTGCAGACCTGTTCTGGTCTACAACTCAAATAAGATACATTTTAACAGGCGAGTTTGTCATCGGATTAAAGATTCTGGAGCAAAAGTCCAAGAAGCCAAGCATTGAAGAAATCAGTGAAGGCACGCAGAATTTCCTCAACCTGCTGAAAATCAAGGCAAAAGAAGACCCTTTTTGCCTTAAAGGATCAAATAAACTGCTCTCCAAAAGTCAAGCAGAAGAAATCGAAAATTCGACAAAATGGCAGTCTTCAAACAAGCAGGCAATAAAAAAAGCAGTTGTTTCCGCAAGCGCCCTGGCATGGGCTTTTGGCTATGACACTTACTACACCAATTTTATGGAAATTCATGGGCCTTATGAATTGGGCGAAGAAAGGCAGTTGATTGTCAGAGAATACAAGTTTGACTGGGTTAAAGAAGTATGGCCTGAAGCACCTGAACTTCCTGATATGCTAAAATATTACTTAATTTACGGCAACGGCAAAATCACACTGGACTGGGAAATGCATCATGACGAAAGCTCTGAAATGACCTTGCAAGAATATGCTGCAATAAAAGTCATTGACGGAAAAGAAACAACGATTTTGGACAATGAACTGGAAGAAATAATTGAAAAAAACAGCCAAATTGTCAGAGAACAAGTTGACAAAGTGAACTGTTTGCCAATTCTTGACAAGATAAGAAAAGGGGCTTTACTGGTTTTCCTTCAGACAAAATGCCTTGCTGATGAGTTAGGCCAAGACTGGAGGCCTGCAAAAGAAGTGGAACAATGCATTCTGGAAAAAGGATTGGATAATTGGAATTCTACTTCAACAAAGCCCAAAGACCCCAATGCGGTTGCTTCACATTGGATTACAAGGTTTGACCCCAGAGTTGCGCTTAACGATTAAATAACTCTGCCAACTATTTCAACAACATCATTGTCATTCAATTCGTGAGCCAACCCGACTTTCTGGCCTGGAAAAATTGCGGATTTGCCCCATATTCTCGCAAAATTGAATGATTCAACAAGCTCTTTATGGATTCTTTCAGTAAAGTCCTTCACAGTCGCTCCAGGATACAATGCAACAGGCCTTGAACTTTCCCCTTTTGAATAAACTCTAATCAAGCCGCTTAATTTCCAAATTCCGTTCTTAATGCACTCAATATTCTTTTTCTCCAATGCAGAAGCTTCAACAATGTCAAAATCACTGAATTCTTTTCTTAGCTCTTTAATGCTTTCCAAAGCAATTGGTAAGTCTGTCTTGTTTGCAATTATCATTGCAGGCTTTGACTTTGCAAACCCTTTGCCGCCGTAACTTTCCAACTCGTTTATTATTTGCCGCAACTCTTCAACAGGCCTTGACAAGTCATCAACAAAAATGAAACCGTCAGCATTCCTTGCCACAGCAAGCACTCTCTTCCCAAATCCCTTTCCAAAAGCAGCGCCTTCAATCAAGCCAGGCAAGTCAATCAGCTGGAAATCAACCCCAAAAACATGTATGGTTGCGGCTTGCGGCTTTAAAGTCGTGAAAGCATAAGCGCCAGTTTTCAGTTCGGCATTGCTTAACGCATTAATCAAAGAGGTTTTTCCGCTGGAAGGCTGCCCTATGAAGCAAATTTGAAAATCCCCTTGCTTTTTCACTGCAAAGAATTCCCTCGCCTTTACCTTGCTTTTTACGCTGGCTTTTTCAATCTCTTCCAAAAGCCAGCCTCTCAGTTCGCCATAAGGCCCTGACTTATATTGAGGAATCTCGGACAGAATTAGCCTTATTTCCCTGACTTTTGCCTTTCCGTCAAGGCTTTTAAGCCGTTCAAGAATTTTCTGCTTTTGAACTGCATGCGGCATTGGCATAAACGAATGACTTTACAAAAGGCCCTTGGCTTTCAAGTGAGCGCCAATTCTTCTTCTCAAATAAGGAGGCAGTTTTTTGGCAATTGCAGACTGCTCTGATTTTGGTAAGGCATCAAATGCCGCAAGCACTTTGTCCATAGATGCCTGATAGTTGTAAACAGTAGCCTTTAGCGCTTTCACGTCAACCAAAGCGCTTGATTCAGGAATTTTAGCAGGACCTTTTTCGACAAAAACAGCCCGCCTCATTTGGGACTGCCTTAACTTGACTTCTGCCCTGTGCTTTCTGAAAGCTTGCCCAAACTCTTCCCTCAAGCCTTGGGGCAAAGTACCGTCCATTGCCTGCTTCATTAACAGCGAAATTCTCTGAAATTCAGCAGCATTTCTTGCAATTTCAGCGCTTTTTTGCAAGACAACAAGATGGCGATAGGCAGGGTCTTCCCAATAATTGCCTTTTCTGACTTCAAGAGCTGGCTTTGCAGCTTGCTTTTGATGATTGTTCTCAGGCTTTTTGCCAACATTAAGCTTTGGGAGAATTCTTCTTTTCATAAGAAAATATATGCAATAGCCAAATATAAACTTTACACTGGCATTAATAACAATCAGGCACTATCTGCAAACGCAATTAGCCAAATGGTTTATTTTGGCCTTTTTCCAAAAGCAGCATTAACTTCACTTTGCGAAAAGCCAGCATGCAAAAGCTCGCTCGGACCATAACGACCAGTCTCTTTCACTTCAACAGCGTTAAACCCCAAAGTCATTAAATCGCCAGCGCCATAGCCCATCTTTCTCAAAGAGCTTGCAGTAAATCCTTTGCCTTTGAGAACTTTTGCAGTATAACCTGCTTTCTTCAAATCAACAGCAGTATAACCCGCATACCTTAATTCACTGGGATGATAGCCTGCCTTTATTAGCTCACCCATACCATACCCTGCTTTCTTCAGCTCGCTTGCAGTAAAATCGAGAGTCCTAAGCTCCTTTGCCCCAAATCCTACAGACTTCAATCTACCCTGCTTGTGAATTGAACGAACTCTTTTAACAAGCAATGCCCTCGACTGCTGATGTCTACTTTCCAAACTTGCAAGGCTAGCACTCAATTGAGCAGCAGACAATTTCTTTGGCACTCTGTTCCCTACCTTACCCCTTAGAACCCTATTAATCTTTGGAAATGACATGAAATAGAATAACGCGCTGGAAGATTTAAACTTTGCCTAAAAAAACGTAAAAACGGGATTGATGGGATAATTCAAAAAGGCTTTTATTCGCCAACTTTGTAGGTTATTTTATGGGCCAAGACGCAATTCTAGTTTTCATTTTCAACGAGGACTTTTCGAAAATCTTGATGCTTGACAGGGTGAAAAAGTTTGGGTTTGACTGGGGATTCATGGTCGGGAAAGTCGAACATGGAGAAGGCATTATTGAGGCAGCCAATAGGGAAGTTTTTGAAGAGCTCGGCATAAAAGGATTGAAGTTCAATCCAATCAAAATTGTGGAGCACGGAAAGGACAGCAAGCCTTACTTCCACCACTATTTCCTCGCGCAAATTCCGGAAAGCACTGAAATCAATTTCCAAAAATCTGAAGTAAAGCAAGTGAAATGGTTCAAGCTTGACGAACTGCCCGCAAGCAGGGCGCCGGACGAGCCGAGAGAGATACTAAAAGAATATTTCAAGAAAAACAGTTAGGCACTACAACACCCCCAAAAGCCAATTCGTTTCCTCCAATCCTTAAAAACCCGCACTTTCTAGAATTAGTCATGGGATTGGGCGCTGGGTCGAAAGGCAAGGATGCTGTGGTTGGCATTCTTTCTGTAGAGTGGCCTTTGGCTGCCAGGCAGATTCACCAAAAGCTCTTGAGAGAGACAGGCATTCCTACCACTTATCAGGCGACTCACAAGCTTTTGAAGCAAATGCTTTCTGAAGGAATTCTTGAAAAGAACGGCAAAGAATACAGCATCAGGCAAGAGTGGATTGAAGGCTTGCGCAAGAATGCAGAACAGATTGCAGACTCTTTCAAGAAAAAACAGCCGGAATTAAGGCTTGAAAGCCTGAAGGAAGGACAATCAGTCAAGCTTTCTTTCAAAGGCATCCCGGACATTGGCTGGTTTTTGGTCAGCAAGGCAATGCAGGCGCCAAACCCTGAAAAAAAGACTGGGTTGACGCTGTGGAAGTTTTGCTATTCTATAGTTGGATTGGAGTCAAAGCACGTGAATGCCTTGAAAGAGGCCTTGAGAAAGAACAAGTGGGAATTTATCATTGAAGAAAAGAACGAAGTTGACAAAATGTTCGCTGAAACCTTGAAGCAGTACGGCGCTAAAAACTTCAGGTTTGGAGTGAAATGCGCCACCCCATTAAGCGACAAGCTAGTGCTTGGAGACTTCATTTTTGAAATAACCTACCCTTCATGGTTCAGGAAGCTCTGGAGCCTGCAAAACCGCCTGCCAAAGAAAATCATCCAATTCAACCTAGCAAAGCACTTTCTCCTCATGCGCGAACTCCAGCCAACAATACATTTGACAGCAACAAAAGACAGGCAACTGGCAGAAGAATACAGGAAAGAATACTTGAAAGGAAAATGAGCCTATTTTGTCTTTTTCTTCTTCAGCTTTTCAATAATCCTCTCGCAGTCCTTGCGGATTTTGTCTGCAAAGGAGGCATTCTTTACTATCAAGACATTGATTTCAGTCTTTTTGCCAATCAATTTGAACAATTCATCGAGCGTTTTCTCGTCTAACTTGGAATATTTGGAGTAAATTTTGTGCCATTCACTCAATATTTCTTCTGGAAAGAATATTTGGCACACAAAATCACCTTGGACAAAAGTGTCGTTTTTTACTGGAATTCTAACATTAGTATAGCATTCTTTCCCTAGCTTAGTAAAAAAGTCTGAGAAAAAGCGATCTAAAGCAGTGTCATATTTAGTTAGTGCATAATGCCTTGTCAAAGTCAAAAATTTCCTTAAATTATTGATTTCTCTTTCAGTAGCGCCTACTGAGAAATAAGCATGCTTCCAGACGCAAGCGCAGTTCTTCCTTTCTGGATTTGGATACTTTACATAAAAGTCATTTGCCAAGAATTTCTGCAAAGCCTGCAAACTATCGAAAGACAAGTAAATAGGCTTTTCCAAGTCAGTGAACGCCTTATTTTCATAATCTTTGCCTAGCTTTTCAAAAAACTGCTTGTTAGACTGGATCCAATCCTCATTAAGCTGAAATTCAGAACCTCTCTTTCCAAGAATTCCTTGATCAACCAGTTCGCCAACAGCCTTGTGAACGGCCTGATAAGAGACAGTGATTCCTTGCCTTTCAAGCTTGGAGTGGATTTCCTTGACGCCTAAAGGCCACTCCTGACTAAGCAAGAAGATAATGTTCTTCTTGGCAGAACCCTCAAGACCGAACGACTCAAACATAACATTAGAATGAATGTTAAATTTTATAAAGACAGACAAGCAAATGCACTAATAACGCTTTTAAACCTTCAAAGCGTCTGTTAAACATGCATTCAAAGAAAGCAGATGTAATAATAATAGGCTCTGGAATTGCAGGCCTTTATCTCGCAAAAAAGCTCGAAGAAACAGGCACAAGTTATTTGATACTGGAAAAAAGAAGCAAAATAGGAACTTATGGGCCTAGAGTAGTAAGCCTTGAAACAATAGAAAAGCTAGGAATAACTCCAGACAAGCTTATCAGACCAATTAAGGAAATCAACTTTTACTCTCCAAAAAACATTAAAATCTCCAAAAAAGGCGAAGAAATAAGAGGCTATACAGCAAACTTGGAGGAAATAGAATGGCATGTTTTCAATTCACTTAAGGACAAGAACAAGATACTCTTTGAGCACAATGTAACGGACTTTGACCTTGAGTCAAAAACAGTAAAGACTACAAAAGGAGACTTCACTTTCAAAGCGTTAGTCTTGGCAACTGGAGTCTTGGGAGTAAAGTTCAGAGACAAACTTAATATTTCTCACCCAAAAAGCGTGTTCTGCTATGCAGTGGAAGTAAACGCCAATGATGAAATAACCACAGTATTGCACAATGATTTGGCAAAAGGATTTTACGGCTGGATAATTCCACTGGGAGAAAACAAGATAGAGATTGGAATTGGTGCTGAAAATCTCCAAAACCCCAACCAGAAAGAGTTCCACAACAGGCTGTTCAGCATGCCTCACCTTAAGAAATACCGCTTTCATAGGACTGAAAGAATCAATGCAGGATACATTCCTACAAGCATGATTGAAAAGAAAAGCAACCACAACTGGGTGGTTATTGGAGATGCAGCTGGCGGAGAGCCAATGATGGGTGGAAGCATCCACAAGTGCATTGACGAAGCAAAAATAGCATTTGACGTCATTCAAAGATTCCTGAAATACCAAACAAACAGCCTTGAAGAATATGAAAAAAAATGGGAAGAACACTTTGGGGAAGAGATGAGAAACCAGCAAAAGATTAGAGATTTGCTTGACAGCGCAAAAAACGAGCATTTTGATCTGGTTTTCAAAAAACTAGAAAACCAAACAATAGAAGGAAAAGGATTAATCAACGACCTGTTTAGAAACATTGTAGTAAATTTGAAAGAACACGTGAAATAAGATGCTCAAAAAATTAGGAGTCTTATTTGAAATCATAGTGCCCGAATATATTTTCTTAAGTATTATCAACATAATTATAATCTGCTTAATAAGTGTTGGTAATCTACCTTACAAATTAATTTTCGGAATAATCGCCATAACCTTAGCGATTGTTGGATTTAACACACTCAACATGTACTTTGATAAAAGAATTGACAAGTTAGCTAAACCGAAAAGAGCATTACCTAGTGGAAAAATCAGTAATATTGAAGTACTGAAAATTAGTCTAATTAGTTTTGCATTAGCAATTGTCATTTCGAGCATAAAAATAGAGTTATTATTTGTAATTTTAGCATTCATATTATTTGCTATAATTTATACCCATCCCAAAATATTCTTTAGACGATTCTGGATTTCAACACCTTTCTTTGGCACCTTTCTCTATGCAATCATCCCTTTATTAATTAGTCTTGCAGTTAATAAAGTTTTCCCACCATCCAACTATCTTTTGCTATTTGTTTTTGCCACCTCAGCCATAAGTATTACCAAAGAATTTGAAGATTATAAAATAGATAGAAAATTTGGGATTAACAGTTTTGTTAACCAATTTGGGGAGAAAAACACCAAATTATTTATATTTGGATTATTAATAGCCCTAATTTTAACAATTTCATTAGAAAACATCACTTATCTTTTACTTTTAGCTCCAACTATTCTCTTTGTTAAAGTTCTGTTCACGCCACAAAAGACAACCATCAAAACACAAGGAAAAATAGTTACCTATGGAATGGCGTTAATAATTATTTACGAGTTATTTTATCTGATTATTTTCAATCGGATTATATAATTGTTTTTTCACTAACTGATTAGTTAAATCCCATTCATTAGCTGGTTTAACTAGATATTCACATGTTTCGTCCCCTTTTGCAATACATTTATGTTCTACAGCATCCATATCACACCCAAAGACTTTGCATGCAAAAGAAGCGACATACCCTCTAAGTAAATGATCAACAGCATGATCAGATTTCCCATATTTCAGTGCAATAGTAGCGTCTTTTAGAGAAAACAACGCGATTTTGCTATCTTTATTTATATCTTTTAACTCTAGAATTCCCCAACCACTTAATGAAAGAATTTCATTACCCCACTTTATTAACTGCAACATATCCATATTATACCTAGGAATCATATCTTCAAGCCATTTCATCCCAGTTTCTTTAGTCGAATAATAGATTATGTTTTCTAGACTCTTAGACTCCAAAGTTTTAAGCAAAAAGTAATTATATTCTAAAGGGCTTATCAGAATGGTTTGTTGAAAAAGGTAAATCTTACCTTTTTCAAATTGAATTTGCTTGTGCAGCAATAAATCTAAAATTGTTTGATACATTATGTCACAATTTGAAACCCAAATTTTGTTCCTTTATATTTATGCCAGAAGTATTTATTTCATATATTAAATTATCCATTTCATGTGAAGTGTAACGCATCTTTCTTATCTGGAAACTTCTAAATTGCGCATTTCCGACTCCCAAATAATGTAAAACAACAACACCATCACATATAAACTCACTAACTTGATCGGCACTCAATCCACTCTCACCTTCCAGCAATTCTGAAGTCAGAAGCACAGTGGCACTGTTTATACTCCTTAAAGCGTCAATCAAATGATACAATATAGTCTTTGCCACAAGTCGGTCAGTTCTTGGTATTGGATTAACCGATTCAGCCACCTGTACCACGCTGAATGCAACGTCTTCCTTCAAATCTGTGACTAACATGCTGTCAGTCAAGGTTGTAAGAGAGTCAATGATGATTCTTTTAGGATTGAAGTCTTCAGTCTCTGCCTTGATGGTTTTGAGGAAAGAGTCGCCCTTCAAAATATTCAAGTAGCGAACCCTAATCAAGCCGGCCTTTTCCAAATCCTCCAAGCGCCAGCCAAAATTGCCGGCAGCCTTTCGCAATTCAGAAACAGACTGCTCAGTAGTAATGTAAAGCCCCTTCTCGCCAAACAACATGGCACCATTGACCAAAAACTGCAGGCAAAAAGTGGTTTTTCCAGTTCCAGCACCGCCGGAAAGCAAAACAAGGTTGCCTTTGGGAAAACCGCCATTCAAAGCCTTGTCCAAACCCTGAATGCCAAACTTTACTCTCTCAATCTCAGCCATGAAAAAAAACCTCAAAAGTAAAGCTAAAAGGGAAAAGTAGTATAAAAAACTTGCTTGGAAAGGAGCTTGAGAAGGGAAGAAAGGCAAGTTTAAGCCAGACAAAAAATAGTTAGGCACTACATCTTCAACCCCGCAGTTGATTTTTTCTCAACCTCAATCATATAAAGGCAGAAAACAGCAGTTCGTTCAGGTGAGCCTTCCCAGAAAAGAAAACAACCACTAGGGAAGGGCGCTTCCTGCCTTTTGGAAGCCCTTTCCCACAAAGCCGGCAAAAGCAACGGAGAAGCAAAAATGACACTGCTGGAAGAATGCTGCAAGAGAATAATCAACCAAAAGCTCTCAAGCTGGTTTGGCATAAGGCACGCCAAAATACTCAACACAGTAAAAAAATACGAACAACTACTCGCAACAGAAATCACATTCCTCACAAGCATTGAAAGGCAAGACGCGCTAGAATGCCTGCAAGACCTAAGGCAAGCCAGATTACTCGAATTCGACGGGGAAAGATACAGCATAAAAGACGAGCTCGAAACACTCCAAAAACTCATGCAAATGAGCGAAAGAGAAAAAGCAATAATAAGATGCAAATCCTAAACTAAAAGGAATATCTCATGAAACTCACTTTTATTACAGGAAACAAGTACAAGCTCCAAAGCGCAATGAAAGCACTGGCGCCTTACGGGATTGAAGTCGAGCAAGTAAAGCTGGAAACTCCAGAAATCCAGTCAGAAAGTAGCAGGGAAATCGCAGAATATTCAGCCAAGTATGCTGCAGAAAAACTGCAAAAGCCAGTTGTAGTGTCAGATGTTTATGGAGCATTAAGGCACTCAACGGCTTTCCAGGTCCATTCGCAAAATACGTGAACAAATGGTTCACAGCAAATGATTACTTGGCACTGATGAACGAAAAGAAAGACTTGACTATAACGTTCACCGAAATCCTAAGCTACTGCAAGCCAGGAGAACAGCCAATAAGCATTGAAGGAACAATAAACGGAAAATTCACCCGTATTCCAAAAGGCAATGAAGGCTGGGCTTTAGACAAGCTTTTCATCCCGGAAGGATTTGACCAGACTTGCGCAGAAATAGACAATGAAACTAGGGATGAATACTTTGCAACAAAGCCAAAACACTGGGAAAAGCTCGCAGAATACCTGAAAGGCGAAAAAGAATGATAAAGTGCGTAATCTTCGATTACGGGGACACTTTGGCTGACAGCAAGGCAGCAAACAAGAAAGCCTTTACCAATGCCCCAGAGCAAAAAGTTCTTGAAAGACACGGGCTTGAATTCTCCAAAAAACATGTGCAAGATGCATTTTGTGAAGCATCCAAAAAAGGCAAGGCATTAGGTGAGAAAGCCCTGATAAAAAAGCTGTTCTTTGCAAAAGAATTCCTGAAAGAACTTGGACTAAGGCCGACGGAAAAGCTCGCGCAAGAGTGCGAAAACGCATACTTCACAGAAAGGGAAAAGCACAGGAAGCTGATGCCAAACGCGCTTGAACTCTTGAAATTCCTCAAAAAGAAAGGAATGATTCTCTGCGTGATAACAAACACACGCACCGATTCCAACAAAAAGAACGCGAAAAGGCTCGGAATTTTCAAATACTTCAAGCACTTCATAATGAGCCACAAGGTTGGAAGCGTCAAAAGCGAGCTCAAAATATTCCGCCACTTGCTCGAAAGGCTGAACAAAGGCAGGAAAAACAAGATCAGGTCTGAAGAATGCCTGATGGTCGGAAACCATGCGGGAGAAGACGGAGCAGCAAAGCTAGTGGGAATGAAGACAGCA
>Ga0247841_10003696_pt1 | contig 27703 bp, 24 predicted proteins | sample LaCruzMarch2015__2_FD_192410 | JGI IMG/M metagenome (GOLD analysis project Ga0247841, IMG submission 192410) | Freshwater microbial communities from meromictic Lake La Cruz, Castile-La Mancha, Spain - LaCruzMarch2015_18m | ecosystem: Environmental > Aquatic > Freshwater > Lake | place: Spain... | reverse complement strand
CGACCGCTGTATTTCTTTCTAATTAGTATTGCAATTTCATTTCGTTCACTTTTAGAAAAACGAGAAAACTTTTTTTGAAATCATAATTTTAATTATATAGTGGTGCAATACAAAACGGAAATTCGGAGAGATGATAAATAATAATTTATCTAACAAAAAAACCGCAAGTGAATCTGAATTAAGCCAAAATGAAATTCAAGAATTACAAAAATTATTTGATTCTGGTCTAATTAAAACTTCTATGATCCATGGAGAGGCAAAAGTTTCATTAGAATTACCATTAACTTTTGCGACAAGAGCTAATCTTGAAAAATTACCTTTCTTTAAAACGGATGATTATTATGTTGGTGGTAAAAGTCTTGGAACAGAATTTTCTGTTTATGCTAATCCTGAAAGTATATATGTAATAGGTAAGAATAATAAAATTATGAAAAAAGGTGTTGATTTTCCACCAATCATGATAGATTTTAAAGAAAGATTATAAATTTATTTCATTCAAACACAATAATCTAAGTTCTCGGAACAAGAGACCCCAAAAATAAAAACAAGTCATGTTTTCATTTTTTAGGTTACGTTTGTATTTGAGCTGTGGTATAGTAAATTTATGGAAATGTCTGATGAGCGTTACTTAAATATTATTGATATTGCGCGTAAGGCTGGCAAGATTCTTTTGCGATTTTATGAAAAGGGAAACAAAACCCTTTCAATTGAAAACAAAAACAAAGATTTACTTGATTTTGTAACAAGAGCAGATAAAGAGGCCGACTTTTTTATTTGTTTAGAGATTTTAAAATTATTTCCCAATGATAAAATAATTAGTGAAGAAAGTTTTGTTGAAGAAGCTTCGTTTAGTGGTAACGCATGGTTTGTAGACCCGCTTGACGGGACTAAAGAATTTATGTTTGAAGGAGGACGTTTTTCTGTGATGATCGGTTTATGTATAAACGGCATTCCTACTTTTGGTGTTGTTTATAATCCCTTAGAAGATATTACATATATCGGTGAAAGGGGGCATGGGTCTTTTTATAAATTACCTGGTACTGATTGGTTACGATTGCAAGTTAGTAGTATTAGTAATTTGGGTGAATCGACACAGGTAATACGTAAATTATATGATGAAAAAAGAGATGGGGATAATTTTATTAATAGTTTAAGCGTCAAAAATAATATTCACGATGCAAGTTTTGGCTTACGGTTCGGAAGAATTGCTAATGGTGAAGCAGAATTTACTATAAATACTAATCGCAGAGTTAGTAAATGGGATACATGTGCCCCACAAGTTATTCTTGAAGAAGCAGGTGGCAGAATCACGGATATTTTTGGAGAAGAATTAAACTATAAAAATCCAGGAATTCGATGGACCAATTCATTTATTGCTTCAAATAATTTATTTCACGACGATATTGTTTTAAAATGCAAAAAACTTGCAGTTTTATGGGGTTTAATTTCTGAAAGTAAATAGTATAATATTAAATATAAAAACATGAAACCGAAACTTATAATATTAGATGGTGCACGTGGAGCAGGAAAATCAACAGTGAGTGCTTTATTGAAAGATAAACTTGAAAACACAGTTTTTATTGGTCTTGATTTGATAAGAAACCTGATTACTAAATCAAAAGCCACCGACGATTTTAACTCGGTAGCTTTTGATGCAATATTTTCGATGACTGATTCTTTTCTTTCAAACAAGGTTAATGTTGTTATAGATAGTGGAATTACAAAAGAGCGTGATAAAGTCTTAAAAGATATTGCTATTAAAAATAATGCAGATGTTTTTATGTTTTATCTTTCTGCTCCGAAAGATGTTTTGTGGGGAAGAATTCAAAAGAGAGGAGAAGAAAGAAAGAAGATGCCAGACAAAAATAGATTTGATTATACATATAACATGCAACAATCTAAAGATTTTTCAGATTTTATTGAAATAGATACAACCAAAAATTCACCAGAAGAAATAAGCACTCTAATTTATAAGAAGATTAATTAAAATAAGTTACCCCCCCTCAATATAATGGCCGAATCTCGATAGGCACCCAATTAAAAAATATATTATATGGACGTAGAGCTCGAAGCAAAATTTACAGATATAAATAAAGATGAAATTAGAGTCAAAATTAAAAATTTTGGAGCGGAACTTGTGTACCCCGAGCGATTAATGAGACGGAAAGTTTATGAGCATCCGACAGAGAAGGTTAACGATTGGTTTCGAGTTCGTGATGAAGGGGATAGGATAACCTTAAGTTATAAAAAATTAACCGATCGAAGTTTGTATGGAACAGAAGAAATAATGTTTACGGTTCCAGACTTTGATCAAGCATGTCGCTTCCTCGAAAGTGCACGTTTAAAATTTGTAGCATATCAAGAGACGAAAAGAGAAATGTGGCATTTTGGAACTGTGGAAATTACCATTGATACATGGCCATGGATTCCAACACTACTGGAAATTGAAGGACAGAATGAGGAAGAAATAAAAGAGGTGACAATGAAACTCGGTCTTGATTGGAAAGATGTGCTTCATGGTAGTGTAGAGAATGTTTACGCACAGAATTACGATGTCACAGAAGAAGAAGTTTGTGACTGGCCAGAAATTACATTCATTGATGTCCCTGGCTGGTTAGAAAACAAAAGAAGAAGATAACTACATTATTTTTAATTCTCCTTGATTGTTGCCAGCCATGATAAAGTCGGCGACTTTATTTTCCACAATCTCCTCTATGGCACGATTGATTGGTCTTGCTCCAAATTCAGGGTCAAAGCCAGCAGAGGCGATTTTGTCTATAAGGGCATCGGTAATTTGAACTTGAATCTTTTTCTCCGCGAATAATCTATCTGTGAATTCACGTAGCATGAGCTCGCTTACTTGTCTGACTTGGGATTTATCAAGTGGTTTGAATAAAATGATAGCACTAAATCTGTTTAAAAATTCTGGAGCAAATGCACCTGTATTAATTAATTTATCCATTAAAGTTTTTTTATCTATGGATGGATTAGCAATTATATCGGCACTTCCAGCATTGGAAGTTGCGATAATAATAGAATTCTTAAAATTTGCTTCTCTACCATTTTCGCGAGTAAGTCTTCCCTCATCTAGAACCTGTAAGAGTAAATGATGAATTGAGTGATTAGATTTTTCAAGCTCATCGAAGAATACCAAAGAAAGGGGATTTTCTTCGATAATGCTAGCTAGTCTATCTGTAAATAAAGTAACAGCGCTTGAAAGCGAAAATTCACTCATATCAAATCGTATCATAGCCTTTTTATGCCCAAAGTAACTCTCAGCTAATATTTTTGCTGTATAAGTTTTCCCGACACCAGTTGGACCAAGAAAAAGGAATGAACCAGCAGGTTTGGATGGATCTGCTATGCCTGTTCGAAGACGTCGGAGGGCTTCTGAAACATCTTTTACTGCTTCATCCTGTCCTATAATTTTTCTCCGCATCTTATTCTCTAAATCAATCAGTACTTTCCTTTCATCTACATTCATGGCCCCAATAGGCATGTTTGTTTTATCAGAAATAATTTGACGTACATCATCTATCGTTATTTCTTTATGTAAAGATTTTAATTCCTCTAGTATGAGCAGAGATTTTAACGGTTGTGGTTAGTTGCCAATGAATCTATTTGAAAGATTTATTATTTCAATAATCGCTTCATTTTTTATTTTTATTCCCTCGATATAAATTGTGTTTTTTAAGATAGAGATTGTATCTTCGGTATTTGTCGGCTCAACATCTACTTTTTCAAATTTTGAAAGAAATTCAGGATGAACTTTCATGACTTGGTCATAATTAGAGAAATCTGTTGTTGTAACAATTCCCAGATGTGGCATTGTTAAATATTTGGTTAATCTTTCATATATGGATTCATATTCGTGAATATTTTCTATTACGACTATAACATTGCCTGCATGGGCAGCTTCATTCATAGATTTATCAAAATCTTCTATTGCTAGCCCTTCAATTGATAATTCTACAACACGATGATTATGAATCCCAGAGAAAGAAAGCCCTGATCTTCCGAGTCGTCCTAAATGAGAAACAATAACTGATTTTCCAACTCCAGTTTCACCAACAAGGAGGACGTTACGGGCACTATCTTTTGTTAACCCTCTTTCTATCATTCTGAGAGCCTTATCTTTTCCGTAAAGTTTAAGATATGAAGAAGAATATAAATCATGACTATGTTTGTTTAAAGAATAAGTATTACCATAAGACAAATAAGCACCATAACTATCTAAGTTTTCTAAATATTCACGATTGATTTTTATTGGAAAAATCAAAAAAATAGGGAAAATAGAAATAACAAGGAGTGTAAAAATTAATCCAATAGATATAAAAACAAGTCTAGAAACAAAACCCATCAAACGTGAAAATATTCCGAAAACAAATTTTTCGGCGAAAGTGTAAGATGGGCCTTCAGCTTTGTCATTCTCCCATGGGGCTAAAAGTGTCTTTAAAAGTAGGGGGATGGAAAATGCATTAAAAGCATAAACTAAAAGATTATTCCAAGATTGTACACCAGGATGCATAGGGATATTTTAACATAAAAGGTAAAAAACAGCACTATATTACTCATAATATATTTATATATAATTAGAATCTCCGACAGCGTTTTTGGATTGGTATATGGTATAATGTGGCTCTTGGTAATAAAGGTATTAGATAGACAATGAAAGCAACAAAAGAGCATGAATATGTTTTGATAATGGCAGGGGGCTCTGGCACAAGGCTTTATCCGCGCTCGACAGATATATTTCCCAAACAATTTCAAAAGATTATTGGGGAGAAGACGTTGATAGAACAAACTTACAACAGAGTTAAAAAAATAGTAAATGACGAGCATATTTATATTTCTTCAAACCACAAATATATAGATTTAATCAAAAAGTTTCTCCCAAATATTCCAATAGAAAATTACATAACCGAACCAATCAAAAAAAATACTGGTCCAGCAATTGCTTTAGCGACAGCCCTAATATACAAAAAAGATAAGGAAGCTATTATTACAGCTATTCACTCAGACCATCTAGTAGTAAAGACAGATGAATATGTGAAAGCAATAAAAACAGGGATTGCAGTTGTGAAAAAAAATTCTCAATATATTTTATGTATCGGTATTACACCTACTTCAGCTCATACAGGTTTGGGTTATATTGAAAAAAATGAAAAGTTTATTAAAGAAACAGGCTATATTATATATAATACCAAACGTTTCGTAGAAAAGCCCAATCTTGATTCGGCTAAACAATATATTTCCTCAGGCAATTTTCTTTGGAATGCCGGATATTTTATTTGGCAAGCTAGACATTTTCTAAGTGAACTCAAAAAATATAATTTAAAGATATATCAAGGAGTAATTAAAATATCAGAAGCTAAAGGAAAGAATAATTTTCAGGAGACATTAAATAATGAATTTGTGAAATTTGAAGATATTGCAGTTGACCACTTGATTATGGAAAAGACAAAGAATTTACTTGTTTTACCTGTAGATATTGGTTGGTCAGATGTCGGAAGTTGGGATGTTGTAGTTGATATGGTTTTGGATAAAAATAAAGATTTAGACGGGAATTATTTTGAGGGAACGGTTATAAACATTGATACCCACAACACAACCATTCTTTCTCATGATAAAAGCAAAATAATAGCGACGGTTGGCCTGGATAATTTTATTATTGTTACAACTGAAAATGCAACGGTGATTGTTCCAAGAGGGCAGAGTGAGGATGTTAAAAAAATTGTTTTCGAATTATTAAAAAAAGGAATAAAAGATGTATAATATATAGTAATGAATAATTATAAAATTATTATTCCGAGAGCTATAATTCCTCTTACAATATTAGCAGTAGTTCTCAACATTCTACGGGTTATTATCTGGGGGAAGTTTTCTTTTATCTATATACTCTGGAATATATTTTTAGCTTTCATTCCTTTTATAATAAGTTCCCTTCTTTTGTCTTATACAAAGATAGATAAATTCAAAAAAACAATTTTTATTATCGGAATCTTTTTTTGGCTTTTATTTATTCCTAATGCTCCATATATAATCACTGATTTTATTCATCTTGGGGAGATTCGTGCAGTGCCAATAATCTTCGACACTTTTCTTCTTTTTAGTTCGGCGTCGTTAGGGTTAATTATTGGATTTCATTCTTTTTTTCATATTGAGCAAATTATTAAAGTAAAGTATTCCCCTAGAGTAACTTCAATCATAATGGGTTTGATTATTCTTCTAATCAGTTTCGGTATATACCTAGGAAGGTTCTTGCGTTTTAATAGCTGGGATATCTTTATAAATCATACCTCTTTAATAAAAAACATATGGAAAATTTTTACCATATCTTCCTCTCGCGTAGAAGTATTTCTTTATACTTTGCTCTTCTTCTTTTTCTTAGTTTTATTCTATAAATCTTGGAAGTATTCAAATACAAAATAAATAGTAACTAGTAGTGAGCTAGGCAAGGCCTAACTCAGATTTACGAAATTTATTCTTCCCTTCGGGGGGGGGGTAATATGGTATAATTACTATAGTGTTTATTATTAAAAATTATTTTTTTTCTAAATATGAAAAAATACTCAGGAATAATCACATTAACTTTTATATTATTTTTAATTATTTCGGTTTTTACTCTAATCCCCAATCAAGCTTTTGCTTTAGATGGATGGGTTGAGAGAACTAGTGCTGGAGCACGTAATTGGTGGGTCATCGCTTCTTCATCTGATGGTACTAAATTAGTAGCAGGAGTAAGAAATGGCTATATTTACACTTCAACTGATAGTGGAATAACTTGGGTAGAAAGAACAAATGCAGGCTCACGGGATTGGTATTCTATGGCTTCTTCATCTGACGGAACTAAATTAGTAGCTGGTGTTTATTCTAGTGGTGGTTATATATATACATCAGACGACAGTGGAGCTTCTTGGGTAGAGAGAACAAATGCTGGGTCGCGTAGGTGGTCTTCAATTGCTTCGTCAGATGATGGAACGAAGTTAGTAGCAGTTCCAGATGATGGGGGTTCTATCTATACCTCAACCGATAGCGGGGTTACTTGGACACCTAGGACTTCTTATGAAACAGGGTGGTATTGGGGAAGTGTCGCTTCATCTGCTGATGGAAATAAATTAGTTGCAGTTGATGCTGGTTATCCGACTTCCAAATATATTTGTACCTCGACAGATAGTGGAGCTACTTGGGCACAAAGAACTAGTACTGGACAACATGCTTGGTATGGAATAGCTTCTTCGTCTGATGGAACTAAGTTAGTAGCTGATGTTTTAGGCGGCTATATTTATACTTCGGCCGATAGTGGTGCAACTTGGACTGAACAAACGAGTGCAGGAATACGTAATTGGACGCATATCTCCTCCTCATCCGATGGGACTAAACTAGCAGTAGGAGATTATGGTGGCTATATTTATACCTCAACCGACAGTGGTGTGACTTGGACAGCTCAAACCGGCGCTGGAATACATAATTGGATTTATGTTGTTTCATCATCTGATGGAAATAAGTTAGTAGCAAATGATTCTGTTGCTGGTAGTTATCTTTACACCTCCAACTCTTTCCCCATCGCTTCCTCCGTCTCCATCACCGGCACACCAAACATAAATCAAGAATTAACCGGTCACTTCACATACACTGATGCTGATAGTGACACACAAGGTACTCATACATACAAATGGTATAGAGATTTAACTGAAATCGAAGGAGCCACATCTATCACATACACTACAACTCTAGCTGATGTTGGCCATACTCTCTATTTCGAAGTTACTCCAGTTGCTACTACGGGACTAACCCAAGGTATAGCAGTTAAAAGCGCAGGTACAGATATTGTTAATCTTGCCCCAGTCGCTTCATCACCATCCCTCTCTGGCTCCCATCATGTTGGCAACACTCTCACCGGTAACTACACCTATACAGATACCGAAGGTGACACAGAAGGAACATCAACATTCAAATGGTACAGAGATGATGTAGTAATAGATGAAGCCACAGCAATCACTTACAAAACAATCCATGATGATATTAACAAAACAATCAAATTTGAAGTCACTCCTATTGCAACAACTGGAACAACAACAGGTGCTCCAATCAAGTCAGATGGTCTATTAATTAAGAAAAAACCATCAACTGGTTCATCTCCCGTCTTCACATACACTCCTCCTGTTGTAGTAAAACCCATTACTCAAACTCCTCCCTCATTTAACTCAGAAGTGAAATCTCCAACTACCTCTGTTATTACTCATACTCTCAAATTTAAAACAATAAATCCTGAAGTCAAAAATCTCCAAATATACTTAAATACCCATGGATACCCAGTCTCACTCTCTGGTCCTGGTTCACTTAATAATGAGACAAACTTTTTTGGATCCCTAACTAAGGCAGCAGTTATTAAATTCCAATTAGCTAATGGACTTGTAGGGGATGGGATAGTAGGACCGATGACGAAGAAAAAACTCAAATAAATACACAAAGCCAACATGTGTAAAAGTGCCTTGTGAAATTTATTGTGGTATAATAAACAACGTATGACAAAGTCAGAAATTTTTCAAATTGAGCGTCCATGGGGGAATTTTAGGCAATTTACTCACAATGAATCTTCGACCGTAAAAATTATAACAGTTAAACCAAATGAGATTCTAAGTTTACAAAGCCATAATCATCGTTCTGAGTTTTGGTGTATAATTTCCGGAAGTGGCACTGTTGAAATAGGTGGGATAAAGAAAGATACTAGTACTGGAGATGAACATGAAATCAAAATTGGAGAAAAGCATCGACTCGGTGCAGGACCCCAGGGTATGAAAGTTCTTGAGATTGCATATGGAGATTTTGATGAAAATGATATAATCCATTATGAGGATAAATATGGAAGAGTTTAGAGTTTATGGTAGCTAAAAAAACAATAAAAAAGAAGATTGAAAAAAAAAGAACACCTCAGAAGGAAACAAAGGTTGTTCGTAGTACTATAAAAGCAAAATTAAAAAGCAAAATTAAAAAAGTAATTATTAAAAAAACTCTAACAAAAAAAACAAAGAAAGTTTTAAAAAGTAAAAAAGAAGTTGGGATAAAACTAGAAAGAAGTTCTAAAAATCCAATAATTTCACCAACAATGTATTCTTGGGAATCACAAGCGGCCTTTAATCCCGCTGCGATTATATCAGGAGGGAGAGTTCATTTATTTTATCGAGCTTTGGGAGATGATGGTGTCTCACGGATAGGTTATGCTTCAAGTAAAGATGGAATAAATTTTGATACGAGATTATCTTATCCAGTTTATATTGCACAAAATTTTGAAGAAGCTCAGAAACATTGGCCATTTACCTCACCAGCAAGACTTACTTATAATCCTAGTTTATATTCATCAGGTGGTGGTTGGGGAGGGTGTGAAGATCCGAGAGCTGTGATTATTGATGGGCAGGTTTATATGACTTTTAATATGTTTAATGGATGGAATTCTATGAGGGTTGCAGTGACTTCTATTAAAGAAGAAAATTTATTGAATGGTAAATGGATTTGGAATAATTTCTCGTATCTTTCACGTCCCGGTGATAGACAAAAGAACTGGGTATTATTTCCCGAAAAAATAAATGGTAAATTTGCTATATTTCATAATCTAGATAAGGGAGATCCAAACCAGGTTCATATTGCTTATGTCAATAAATTAACAATGCTTGAAACTCCATCCCCAAAAGATGCTCCTGATCCGCAAGCTTTGCCTGACCATGATGTTGCTTGGCATTATCGGACACGTAGTGCTGCTTGTCCACCAATCAAGACAAAAGAAGGATGGCTCCTTTTATATCACGCAATGGATAGAAGTGAATCTCATCGTTATAAACTCGGAGCACTTATCCTTGATTTAAAAAAACCAGAGAAAGTTATCTATCGATCAAACGAACCAATTCTTGAGCCAGACGAATGGTATGAAAATAATTCAAAGCCAGGAATCATTTATGCTAACGGAGCAATTATTAAAGATGGGAATTTGATGGTCTATTATGGAGGAGGGGATAAATATATTGGAGTGGCTTCAATCAACTTGGAAGAATTTCTTAAGGGATTGAAAGAAGATAAAGTAGTTAAATTGAAAACAAATAAAGGAATAATAAAATAAATATGTATGTAATTAAAAGATCAGAAGATAATCCGATACTTATTCCCGATAGAAATCATTATTGGGAAGAATTTGCGACTTTCAATTTATCGCCAGTCAAAAAAGGGAAAAATATCTATGGATTTTATAGAGCTATTTCAGCGGTTGATAAGATTGCCACACAGCAACAGATTTCGACTATTGGCATTTGTAAAAGTAAGGACGGTGTTCATTTTGAAGATAGAACTCCTTTCGTTGTACCCGAGGAACCTTTTGATGTTCATGGTTGTGAGGATCCAAGAGTGACTTTTTTTGAAGGTAAATATTATATCTTTTACACAGCTCTTTCTGGGTATCCATTTGGAAAAGATAATATTAAGGTTGCAGTCGCGATATCAAAAGATTTAAAGAAAGTTGACGAAAGACATCTGATTACTCCATTTAATGCTAAAGCCATGACTCTATTTCCAGAGCGAATAAATGGGAAGATTACTGTAATATTTTCGGCTTATACAGATATGCCACCTGCTAAGATATCAATCGCCCAGTTTGATAAAATTGAGGAACTATGGGATGAATCATATTGGATAAAATGGCAGAAAGATATAGAAAAACATACTGTTGATTTTAAACGTAGTGAATACGACCATCTAGAAATTGGAGCATCCCCAATTAAAACTAAATATGGCTGGTTGCTTATATATTCACATATTCAAAATTACTTTCATTCGTCTGATAATTCAGAAAAAATTTTTGGTGTTGAAGCATTATTGCTTGATAATAGCGATTTATCGAAAATTATTGGAAGAACAAGAGGACCAATATTAGTTCCTGAAGAGCTTTATGAATTATCTGGTTATGTACCAAATATTGTTTTCCCCACAGGAGCACTTGTTGATAAAGATATTCTAAATATTTATTATGGGGCAGCTGACACAACCGTTTGTCTTGCTCGTGTTAGTTTGAAAGATTTAATAGAAAGTATTTATATAGAAACGGCTGATGATCATAGATTTAAGCGTGGTTTAATGAACCCAATAATTACTCCCAATAAAGATAATGCGTGGGAAGCTAAAGCAACATTTAATCCGGCAGCAGTATATCTTGATGGAAAAATTCACATTTTATATCGTACTCTTTCGAGTGATGATACTTCGTATATTGGATATGCTACAAGCCTTGATGGGTTTTCGGTTTCAGAAAGATTACCAGACCCTATATATATTCCACGTGAAGATTTTGAAATGAAAAAAGTTCCAGGCAATTCTGGTTGTGAGGATCCACGTATTGTTAAAATAGGGGACTTTCTTTATATTTGTTACACGGCTTTTGATGGTATTGGCCCACCGCGAGTTGGCGTATCTTCCATATCGGTAAAAGATTTCCTTGCTCGCAATTGGAACTGGAGTAAGCCATCTCTGATTACCCCTTCTGGTTTTGACGACAAAGATACTTGTATTTTCCCTGAGAAACTTAAAGATGGATATTTTATTGTTCATAGAATCGGGAATGAAGTTTGTGGTGATTATTTGAAATCACTTGATTTTAATAGTTACACTATCAAAAAATGCATTCGTATCATCGGTCCACGTATTAATGCTTGGGATAGCTCAAAAGTAGGCATAGCTGCTCCGCCAATTAAGACAAAGTATGGTTGGCTCATGCTATATCATGGAGTATCTAGGATGCATAATACTTATCGAGTTGGGGCAGTATTACTAGACCTTAAAGATCTAGCAATTGTTCTTGCTCGTTCATCAGAACCAATATTTGAACCTGAAGAAGGTTATGAAAAAAATGGGATAGTAAATAATGTTGTTTTCCCTTGTGGAATGATTCAAAAGGGTGATTTGCTTTATATATACTACGGAGGGGCAGACAAGGTTGTGGGTGTTGCAACGATGAAATTCTCAATATTATTATCGGCGTTAGTTCGCGGATCCAAATTGGAATAAAAATTGAAATTTATCATTAATATGGTATAGTATATAAAGGGCTGAAAAGCCTTTTATTTTATGGTAAAAGAAAAAGAATACTTCAATTTACATAGAGGACTTGTTCTAAAGTATTTTTGGCAAGTAATGAGAAATTTTAAGTTATCATTTTTTTTGGTGTTATTTGCACTGATAGTTGGTTCTGTTCTCGATATTTATTTACCATTTCAATTCCTTAAACTTTGGAATGTTTTAGTCACAAATGATTTTTCATTAGTTGAAAGTGCGAAGAATATTATTTTAGTGATATTTTCTTTAAAACTTATTGGCTGGGGATTGAAGAGAATTAATGAATTCTCGGTTTATTACTATGTTGCGAGTGTTATGGCAGGACTTCGTGAACAAGCATTTTCTTATATGATGGAACATTCGCATTCATTTTTCTCAAATAATTTCAGTGGTTCACTTTTACAAAAAATAAATAAATATGCTAGAGCTTTTGAAAAATTAAATGATAGATTATTGAGGGACGGAATTCCACTTCTTATAAAATCTGTTGGAACAATTATTGCAATCTATATTCTTGCTCCTAAATATTCGTACATGTTGTCAATTTTTTGTTTTATCTTTTTATCTACTTCATTAATTTATACAAAATTAAAACTTAAATACGATATAATTGCAGCTTTGGCTGATACAAAAACAAATGGTGTTTTAGCTGACTCTATTAGTAATCATTCTTCTGTTCAATTTTTTACTGGGAATGAGTATGAAAATAAAATAATAGGAGAAACTATTCAAGAACAAAGAAAGAAGACGATTTTTAACTGGAATCTATGGGGAGGACTTGGAGCTATTCAAGGTTTTTATATGTTAATTGCAGAATTTATCATTTTATGGACTGCAATTGGGGATTGGAAACTCGGTTTAATAGGATTACCAGTGATAGTTTTAATTCAAGGTTATCTAGTTAATCTAGTTGGAAATCTTTGGGATTTTGCTGGTATTACTAAGGCTTTTTATGAAAGTTTTGCAGATGCTCAGGAAATGGCACTTGTACTTGATACTCCACACGAGATAGAAGATAAAGCAACGAAAATTCTAGAAAAAACAAAAGGTGAAGTTATTTTTGATAATGTTACATATATTTATGAAAAAAATGAAACAAAAGTATTTGACGATTTTTCACTTACAATTCCTGCGGGACAGAAAATTGCCATAGTTGGTTCTTCTGGAGCAGGGAAGTCAACATTTGTAAATCTCCTCATGCGTTTATTTAATTTAACTTCTGGAAGAATTCTAATTGATAGTGCAGATATCAGTTCTGTTTCTCAGGAAAATTTACGTGAACAAATTGCCTTTGTTCCACAGGATCCAGTTTTATTCCATCGTACTTTAATGGAAAATATCCGCTATGGTCGGCGTGATGCAACAGATGAAGAAGTTTTAAAGGCAAGCGCTTTGGCTAATTGTGATAAATTCATTGATAGATTACCACTTGGATACGATACTTATGTAGGAGAACGAGGAATTAAACTCTCAGGAGGTGAACGCCAGCGTGTGGCTATTGCTCGAGCAATATTACGAGACGCACCAATATTGGTTCTAGATGAAGCAACATCAGCTCTCGACTCAGAGTCAGAGATGCTTATACAAGATGCCCTTCATAATCTAATAAAGAATAAAACGACGATTGTTATTGCTCATCGTCTTTCGACTGTCAGAGCAATGGATAGAATTATTGTGATAGAAGATGGAAAAATAATTGAAGATGATACTCATGATGAGCTCATAAAAAAAGACGAGGGAGTATATAAAAAGCTCTGGAATCTACAAGCTGGAGGGTTTGAATCTATTGAGTAATAACTTCTAGTTCCTTTTTATTTTTCTTCATTGATTTAAATAAGAAGAATCCAATAATGATGAATGTTACAAGAGGAGATACGTAAGATGGGATTTCTCCACCGAAAGCATCGATGAGCATTATTATTCCAAGAACAAAGACGGAATACATAGCCCCGTTTTTTAGGAATGCATATTTCTTTATTCTCTCAATATTACTGATTGTTAATTTTCTTAGAACAAATGCCCCCAGTCCATTACCAATTAAAATAAGTGGAATAGATAAAGTGAAGGCGAAGGCTCCGAGAACTCCGTCAATAGAGAAAGTCATATCGATAATTTCAAGATAAAGAATCTTGCTGATATCACTCATAGTATTGCCACTTGAAAGAAGTGCTTTTTCTCCTTTTTCAGCATTCTCTTTGAAGCCGTGAGTGATGAAAAAAGCAGTAGAGCCGATAACAGATGAGAAAGCAAGCATTGGATTTATTTTAAGTGCAAACCATACTAAACAAGCCAAGAGGATTGATACAATGGCGAAGAACCAGACACCATGTTTCTGAAAGAATTTTTCATGACGGAGACCGAAATTTTTTGTCTCAAGGAATAACCAATGAAGGAATAAGAATACTAAGAAAACTCCGCCCCCCATAAGTAGAATAGGGGAAGCTTCATCAATAGCTTTGTGGATACTGGGGTCATTTGAAAAAGTAGCGGTGAAAGCTCCGATTGGGCCAAGCGAGGGAACTGTTGCCCAGATAATAATCCAAGGTAAGAGGCCACGAACAACAAACACCGCAAAGAAGAATCCATAAATAAGAAACCATTTTCTACCTTTTTGTCCCATTGTCCCCAGGACCTCAGCGTTTATAACTGCGTTATCGATACTTGCAATAATCTCAAAAAGACATAAACCCAAAACCGTAATTATCATTGTTCCAATTTCCATCCCAGTAGTAAAATTTTAATAATAATTCAACTTAAATTGACCTATCTGCCTCGTATCATTCTCTTTCTTAATATTTCTTAATCAAAAATTTACTACGGGACAGGTACCTCACCATTATACATATTTTATTCGATTTGTGGTAGATTTGCGTATATAATATAGATTATATGAGTAACCAGAGTGAAACGAGGAATTGTCACCCCAGAAGGAAAGATTACTTCCTACGGGGCAGGGAACTGCAAAAGATATGAGTGATAAATCTGAAAATAGAATGTGTCAAAACTGTAAACTTAATTTTACGATTGAGCCCGATGACTTTTCGTTTTACGAAAAAATCAAAGTTCCACCACCGACCTTTTGTCCGGAGTGTCGGATGATAAGAAGAACAATATGGAGAAACCATAGGTCTTTATCAAAACGAAATTGTCTGCTTTGTAATAAATTTCTTATAACGATGTACTCGGATTCAGTTCCAGTTCTATGTGCTGAGTGTTTTTATGGAGATAATTTTATCCCGGAAAAATACGGAAAAGATTATGATTTTTCTAGACCATTTTTTGCTCAATTAAAAGATTTTTTTATTTTTGTCCCGAGATTATTTTCGTTGAGGGCAGGGAATTTGGTAAATTCTGATTATACAAATTATACTAAGGACAACAAAAATGTGTATTTATCCTATTCAGTTTCCTCTTCCGAAAATGTAATGTACTCTGAAAATTCCGACTTTCTTAAGAATAGTGTTGATAATTTTGCGGTTAAGAAATCAGAAGGGTGTTACTACAATGTTGGTAGTGATAATAATTACAATACTTATTTTGTTGTTTTATCAAACAATTGCATCGATTCATCTTTTGTGTTTGATTGTATAAATTGCTCGAATTGTTGCTTAAGCTACAATATTCGAAACCAGAAATATGTATTCAATAACCAAAAATTACCCAAAAAAGAATACGAAGAAAAAATAAAAGAATTAAAACTCGAAACATATAGTGGGCAGCAAGAGGCAATAAAAAAATTTGATGATTTAATAGAAAATAACGCTGTTCACAGATATGCATCTATCCACCATTCGGAAAATGTAATTAGTGGCGACTATATTTCTAACTCAAAAAATATCAAATACTGTTTCAATGCATATGACTCGGAAAATATATCTTACAGTAATCGCGTCCTAGGAGTAAAAGACTGCATGGATTGCCAAGGGATAGGATTTGGGTCAGAGTTGGTATATGAGTCTGTGGCCTCTACCATAAGTGCTTTCAAATGCTCCTTTAGTTATTTATGCATCAATAATTGTCGTGATTGTGAATATTCTTTTATTCTTAAAAATTGCCAAAATTGTTTCGGATGTGTAAGTCTTACTAATGCATCGTATTGTATATTTAATAAACAGTATCCAAAAAAAGAATATTTTATGATGGTAGAAAAAATAAAAAAACAAATGAACGATATTCCTTATGTCGACAGTAAAGGGAGGGAATACCGGTATGGCGAATTTTTTCCTTATGATATGTGCCCATTCGGATACAATGAAACAAATACTTTAGATTTTTTTCCGATAAGCAAAGAAGAAGCTGTATCAAGGGGATACTTTTGGAAAGAGAAAGAAAAGCGTGATTATGGTGCGACAATGCAATCAAGTAATATTGAAGACAGTATTTTAAATGTGAAAGAAGGAATCTTAGATGAAATAATAGAATGTCCCAATAATGGAAATCAGATATACCAATGTTCAACAGCCTATCGTATAATACAAGAAGAATTAAATTTTTACAGACAAAAGAATATACCGCTACCGCGATACTGTCCAAATTGTCGACACTATCAAAGATTAAAGTATTATAACCCAATGAAACTCTGGCATCGAAAGTGTATGAAAGAAGGATGCACAAATGAATTCGAAACCTCATATTCCCCAGATAGACCAGAAATAATTTACTGCGAACGTTGTTACCAGCAGGAGGTATATTAGAAAGATGCCTGCCCAGTAGTGAGCTTTGCCCTACTACTGGGGTTATCAGCAGGAAGTGTATTAAAATTGTAATGCTACAAATTCTGCCATGGCAGAATTTGTAGCATCTCAAAAAATCATGGAATACCAGACAGAAAACCGAATATGTCAGAATTGCAAAAAGGATTTCACCATTGAGCCAGACGATTTTTCGTTCTACTGTGCCCTGCCGAAGCTAAAGCGAAGGCGGGCGAGAAAATAATATGATTAAACAATGTCAAAATTGTAAATTAAACTTTGAAGTAACTCAAGACGATATGGGTTTCTATGGACGTATCAAAGTTCCTCCTCCGACGTTTTGCCATATGTGTCGGCAGCAGAGAAGAATGGCGTGGAGAAATGAAAGGACTTTATACAAGAGAACATGTTCTTTGTGTAATAAAGATATTATTTCGATGTATTCCCAAAGTGTGCCATTCCCAGTTTATTGCATAAAATGTTGGTATTCTGATAAATGGGAGGCAACCGACTATGCGCTTGATTATGATTTTTCAAAATCATTTTTTTCACAATGGAAAGAACTTTCTCAAATCGTACCAAGGATTGGAATTTGGCAGAGAAATGCTCTTGATTCAGATTACTCAAATATGTGTGGAGAATGTAAAAATGTCTATCTTTCTGTTTCTGTAGTCCTAGGTTCTGAAAATATTTTTTATTCACGTGGCATAGATAAAGCCTATAATATATATGATAGTTATAATTTAAAAGAATCAGACAGTTGTTATGAAAATATTCAAGGAGAAAAAAATTATAACTCCCAATACTTATTATTGTCTAGAAACTGTTTGGATTCGTATTTTTTGGTTGATTGTGTAAATTGTAGTAATTGCATTCTTTGCTCAAATCAAAGGAATAAGGAATTTTATATTAGAAATAAGCAATATACCAAGGACGATTATTTTAAAGAACTTGAAGTATTAAATTTAGGAAGTCGCCAGTCACGCGATTTATTGCTAGTTGAATTTGAAAATTTACAAAAAAATGCATTTTATCGTTATGCCAATATTATCAAAACTACCGATTCAACGGGAAATGATATTTTAAATTCCAAAAACTGTACAGAATGTTTTGATATATACAATACTGAAAATGCGAAATATTGTTTTCGGCTTTTAAATAATAAAGATTCTATGGATGTGGATTATGCTGGTAAAGCCGAACTTTTATATGAATACAGCACGGGAGCATTGAACGATTATAATGTTAAATTTTCTTATTCCGCCATGGATGCGGTTTCGCATGCCGAGTATACGGAATCGTGTGTCTCAAGTAAAAATCTTTTTGGTTGCATGAGTATAAAAAATAAAGAAAATGTAATTCTAAATAAAGTTTACTCTGCCGAGGAATATAAATTAATGAGAGAGAAAATTATTCAACAAATGAATGAAATGCCATATGTTGATAGCAAAGGTAGGGTGTATAAGTATAGCGAATTTTTCCCATCTGAACTTTCAGCTTTTGCATATAACGAGACATTAGCGCAAGATTATTTCCCTCTAACGAGAGAACAAATTATTGAGGAAGGACATAGATGGTATGAACCAGAGGAAAAAAATTATGAGATTTCAATTAAAGGCACAGATATTACTGATAACATTAAAGATGCCGACGATAAAATTATTAATGAAGTTATAGGTTGTATACACGAGGGAAAGTGTAATCATAAATGTATTACAGCTTTCCGTTTGACCGAAGACGAATTTAATTTCTACAAGAAACACAACATCCCGATTCCGAACAAATGTTCCAACTGTCGTTATTATGAAAGATTTACAAAAGTTTTACCACTCAAACTTTGGCACAGGAAATGTATGAAAGAAGGATGTACTAATGAATTTGAAACTCCTTACAATCCAGAACGACCAGAGACAATATATTGTGAAAGGTGCTATCAAAATAAAGTGATATAATAAATTTATGAAATCAGAGACTAGATAATGTCACCCCAGAAGGAAAGATTACTTCCTACGGGGCAGGAAACTGTAAAAAATATGGAGTATAAACCCAAAAATGTAATATGTCAGAATTGTAAAAAAGACTTCATTATTGAGCCGGATGATTTTTCCTTCTATGAAAAGATTAAAGTTCCGCCACCAACTTTTTGTCCGGAGTGTCGGATGATAAGAAGAATGGTTTGGAGGAATGTTAGATCGTTAAATAAAAGGGAATGTGGGTTATGTTCTAAATCATTAATTAGTATGTATTCTGATAAAGAAGCACCTGTATATTGCACTGAGTGTTTTTATGGTGATAAATGGGATCAATTTGCAACAGGGGCAGACTATGACTTTTCTAAAACATTTTTTGATCAATTTTCTCTTCTATTAAGTAGAGCCCCCCGATTTTTTAATTATAGATCAGGAAATTTAATAAATTCAGATTTTTCTAATTATTCCGTTGATAATAAAAATGTATATTTATCTTTTTCAACTGTTGAGAATGAAGATGTAATGTATTCAGAAGTTATAGACAAATCAAAAAATAGTTTTGATTGTTACGCAGTTCAAAAAGTAGACAATTGTTACCAAAATATAGACTGTGAAGGCAATTATAATATCAGTTATGCAGTTAAATCTCGTAATTGTATCGATTCATATTTTATTTATGATTGTGTGAATTGTCAGAATTGTTGTTTGTCTTTTAATTTAAGAAATAAAAAATATTTTTTTAAAAATAAAAAATTATCAAAGGAAGAATATGAAAAAGAATTAAATAACCTTAAACTTAATACTTATCTAGGTGCTGAAAAAGCGAGTATTGATTTTGAAGATATTTTGCAACATAAAGCTATCCATAGATTTTCTCAAGTTTATAATTCACAAAAGGTATCTGGAGATTACGTGGGGAATTCAAAAAATATTTATAAATCTTTCGATGTCCAAAATTCAGAAAATATAAAATATTCCGTTAGAGTTATTTTAAATACAAAAGAAAGCATGGATCTTCAAGGGCTCGGTTCTGGAGAATTAATATATGAATCTGTAGCAGCAAGTCTTAACACGTATAAGGATTATTTTTGTTATATTACATTGGGTTGTCGTGATTGCGAATATTCTTGTGTTTTAAGAAATTGTGCTTATTGTTTTGGTTGTGTTGGATTAACTAATGCAAAATACTGTATTTTAAATAAAGAATATAAGGAAGAAGATTATTTTGAAATAGTAGAAAAAATTAAAAAACATATGATAGAAATGCCATATGTTGATATTAAAGGTAGGATATTTGGATATGGAGAATTTTTCCCATATAATTTATCGCCCTTTGGTTATAATGAGACAAATGCACATGACTTCTTTTGTATTTCAAAAGAAAAAGCTATTGAAATGGGGTATAAATGGAGAGACAAAGAAAAGCGTGATTATAGTATCAGTATAGATTCTAAGGATTTACCAGATAATATTTTAGATACAAGTGAAAGTATTTTAAATGAAATTATAGGATGTCCAAACAATGGTAATTCGGATTTTCAATGTACAAATGCATATCGTATAATGTCAGAAGAATTACAATTCTATAGACTGAAAAATTTGCCATTACCTCGATATTGCCCAAACTGTCGGCACTATCAAAGACTAAAATATCGTAATCCTCTTAAGCTCTGGCACAGAAAATGCATGAATGAAAATTGTCAAAATGAATTCGAAACTTCTTATGCACCTGAAAGAAAAGAAATCGTTTACTGCGAGAAGTGTTACCAACAAGAAGTAATTTAAAAAATGAAAATTGATGAATCAAAACCGAAAATTGTTATGACCTTATGTCTCTTGCGGAAGGGGAATGACTTGTTAATGGGACTCAAGAAGCTCCGATGGGGAGCGGGGAACTACAATGGTTATGGGGGTAAGTTAGAACCTGGGGAAACCTTAGAAGAATGCATAAAAAGGGAGGTTAAAGAAGAATCAGGCCTTGATTTACTTAAGTATGAGAAAAGACGGGTTGTACAAGCGATATATATTGGCATCCATACTTTTTTAATCGGGAATACTTCGAAGGGTGGCTTATTTTTGACGAAAACCATAAGGTTTTAGATTCAGAAATACGAAAAATTGATGAAATCCCGAAGTAGAATTTTAATTAAAATTCACTATGGGACGAAAATTTTGAATTTTTTGAGAGTTTTTAGATTATTTTTTTTGAAAGAGAAAATCCTACAAAACTCGTTATGGTAGAACGTTTTTAACACGTCGATTTTCGACCTGATTGACTTTAACCCTCCTTTTTTTCATAGTATGGTCTTTACCATATTTACCCTTGCAGTTAAACTTCGGATGAGAGTATAATGTAATTCCAAAAACAAAAGGGGTCACATTATCAACTAATTTTATAAAAATATGTCTTCAAAAAAGAAAGAATTAAAAATGAAGAAAAGTGTCGAAAAAGTTTCAGTAAAAAGTTCTTCAATTTATGAAGTTAAAAAAACGAGTAAGAATATTTTTATTAAAAGCGTCCAAAAAAGAGATGGAACAATTGTTCCGTTTGACCTAGAGAAAGTGACGAATGCTATTAATAAAGCTATGCTTACAAGTGGTGAAGGTTCTCCCAAAGAAGCTGAGCTTGTAGCTAATGGTGTACTTATGGAATTAGTTAAAATAGCTAAGAAACATAAGAATTTTATACCAACAGTAGAAGGAATACAGGATACAGTTGAGCAAGTTTTAATGCTTTCTGATTACGTGAAAACTTCCAAGCATTATATTCTTTATCGTGAAGAAAGAGCAAGACTTCGCTTCCACTCTATTACTGTTCCACCCGAATTAAAAAAATTAACCGAAGAAAGTAAAAAATATTTTAGAACATCTCTTGGTGAATTTGTTTATTATCGAAGTTATTCAAAGTGGATAAAAGAAGAGGGAAGACGCGAGACTTGGATTGAGACTGTCGACCGCTATGTTGACTTCATGAAAAAGAATCTCGGTAATAAATTAAAAACTGCTGAATATGATGAAGTCAGAGATTATATTTTAAAAAATAAATCGATGCCGTCAATGAGACTTTTACAATTTGCTGGCAAGGCAGCCGAGGCGACAAATGTTTGTGTATATAATTGTTCTTTCATTGCGCCTGAAAGTTTTCAAGATATTGCTGAGATAATGTACATATCAATGTGTGGAACTGGGGCTGGTTGGTCAGTTGAAAGTGAAAATGTTCAAAAACTTCCACAAATAAAAGTTCAGACTGGTCAAAAGTTAGCAATTCATATCATTGGTGACAGTAAAGAAGGTTGGGCAGATGCATTTGCTCTCGGAATGAAAACTTGGGCAGATGGTAAAGATATAGAATTTGATTTTTCAAAATTGCGTCCAGCTGGAGCGCGATTGATGACGATGGGTGGCAAAAGTTCTGGACCCGATCCGCTTCGTCGACTCCTCTCTTTTACTCGAAAGAAAATGTTAACAAAACAAGGCCGTCGACTATCTAACCTAGATGTCCACGATATTATTTGTATGGTGGGAGATTGTGTTGTTTCGGGCGGAGTAAGACGTAGTGCCATGATTTCACTTTCTGATTTAGACGATAATGACATTCGTGATTCTAAAAAAGGCCAATTTTACTTGACGGATCCTCACCGTTCTCTTGCCAACAACTCGGCCGTTTATATGCAAAAGCCGTCCGTTACTCAATTTATGGATGAGTGGATTTCACTTATGAAGTCAGGTTCGGGAGAGAGAGGAATATTTAATCGTGGTTCACTTGCTAAAACTTTACCAAAACGCCGAATTGATTATTTAAAGGAAGAAGGATATTTTGATGCAAATGGTGAGAATATTATTGGAATTCTCGGAACTAATCCTTGTGGAGAAATAATTTTGCGCTCAAAACAGTTTTGTAATTTAACGGAAGTTATTTGTCGTGAAGATGATACAAAAGAAAGTCTAATGGAGAAAGTTAGGGTCGCTACTATCCTTGGAACTTATCAATCAACACTTACGTACTTCCCATATCTTTCAAAAGCTTGGGAAAATAATTGTAACAAGGAAAGATTGCTTGGGGTTTCGCTTACGGGTCAGTGGGATAATAAAATTGTTCGTGATGCAGAAATCCTTAAAGCTTTGAAAAATGAAGCATTGAGAGTAAATAAAATTTATGCGAAACGTTTTGGTATCACACCATCGAATGCTATCACATGCGTCAAACCATCGGGAACAGTTTCTAAAACTTTCGATACAGGAAGTGGAATGCATCCAAGGCATGCGCCATATTACATTCAACGCATCCGTATTTCGGCCACTGACTCACTTTTCAAAATGTTGAAAGACCAGGGAGTACCTTATCATCCAGAAGTAGGACAGACAAAAGATGAAGCAAATACTTATGTTCTTGAATTCCCGATGAAGTCCCCTGAGGGTTCAATCTTCAAAGATGATATTTCTTCAATTGATCAATTGGAACACTGGAAACTAGTTAAAGAAAATTATACTGAACATAATCCATCTGTTACAATTTCCGTGGGGGAAAACGAATGGTTAAAAGTCGCTCACTGGGTTTATGAGAATTGGGATATAGTTGGAGGTTTGTCATTCTTACCAAGATCAAATCATGTATATCAACTTGCTCCTTACGAAGAAATTACTAAAGAACAATATGAGACTCTGATGAAGAAGTTTCCAAATATTGATTATTCTAAAATTGTGACTTATGAGAAAGCTGATGAGACTGAAGTAAAAAGGGAATTAGCCTGTGTTTCTGGAGTTTGTGATATAGTTTAAAACACGACACAAATTACGAATGGGAACGAATGACACGAATTGTTACTTGTTGTTAAAAAAAGACGCACAAATATCTTCGCAAATTCGTATGAATTCGTGGATTGGTGTCGCATAATTTATGAAAAAAAACTTAGGGAAGTATATAATTTTGTTTTTATCTGTCCTTCTAATTAGGCTGATTCCATTTCGAGCTCCGAATTTAGAGCCAGTAATGGCCTTTGTCATGCCCATAAGTAAAAAGTACGGAGTCATGATGTCATTTATTTTTGGATTCTTAAGCGTAGGTATATATGATCTTTTGACTTCAGGATGGGGAACTTGGACTATAATTACGGCTTTGGCCTATGGTTTTGTTGGCTTAGGAGCTTATTTTTTCTTTAAAAATCGTTCTGGCTGGAAAAACTATGCCTTGTATGCAGTTATTGCCACAATATTCTATGATGCAATTACAGGGCTGACTATCGGCCCATTGTTCTTCCATCAATCATTTATGGTGTCTCTTGTAGGACAAATTCCATTTACGCTACTTCACTTGCTCGGAAACGTTTCGTTTGCTATTATTCTTTCACCGGTAATTGAAATGTGGGCCGTTAAAAATAAGAAGAGTGAAGTGGTAGAAGAATTGTGTAAGGTAAGTGTTAGAGTTTAGTTTTCGGTATTTTTAAAATTTAAAATTATTATGTTTGGAAGTGAGGTTCATCATGTTGCTTGAGAGCAATAGGTAATCCCTCCACTGTGCCGCAACGGTAATACTCCGAAAGGAGGAGAGTCCGATCTTAACATGATAATGTGCATCCCGAGCAGGAAAGATGATTAATTTCATTTAGACAACTTCTGCACGGTCAGGAGTTTTTTTAATGGAATGAATCCCGTTAGAAGTAGGAAATCTTCAGATTTCCGTTCATAGGATATGTAATAGTATAAAAAATAACCTTTAATAAATAATAATGTCTAATAAAAAATAAAACATGTATGACTTCTAACGGGATGAGAAACAAAAAAAATATTTTAATAGCAATTTTATTTCTTATTTTACTTGGAAGTGGCTTTTATTATTTTGGTTTTTCAAGAAAAGAAATAAGCACTGAGAAAGCGGTTAAGCCTCTACATGAAGTAGTCTTATATGTATTAGATAATACATATAAGATAAATATTGGAGACGGTTCAAGTGTTTATGATGCAATGAATATGATAGAAAGTTCACAAGAAAATAACGAAAACAAATTTTCTTTCAAGACAAAAGAATATCCAGGGCTGGGGTATTTTGTTGAGGAGATAAATGGAGTAAAAGAGGGAGGTGGAAAGTATTGGATTTATTATGTGAATGGTAAAGAGGCATCGGTTGGAATTAAGGATTATATTGTAAAGGAAGGGGACATTATTAGTTGGAAACAAGAATAATATGAAAAAAAATATATTTTACAAAATTACAGTTTTAATTAGTTTGGTTTTAAATTTATTAACAAGCAATATTGCTTTAGCTGAAGAAATTATTCCAGAAACTCCACCAGTAGAAATAATTGAAGAAAATTTACCACCGACAATTATTCCTATTCATCTAAAAATTTCTTCTGTTTATGATAATGATATCGATGTAAATCCATGCGATAGTGATAATGATGTAAATACTCCAGATACGATTTCGGCTTATTGTGCAATCATACAGACGAATATTCCGAGTGTTTGGGATTGGAGTTGGGCTCCTGGAGCCTTTGTCACCTCGATTAATAATATCAATGGTTTTACGAGTAAAGATAAAGATGGCAATGATGTCTATCATTATTGGAGCTGGTCATTAAATGGTGAAGAAGCAATGGTAGGTCTTAACCAATATATTTTACAGCCTGATGATGTAATAGAACTAAATTTTATTGATCCTATTGTTGAGCAACCGATTATTGAACAGGTTACTGAAAAACATTCACATTCGTCGGGAAGAGTTGTAAAAAAAACTTTTTCAATTTCCAATTCTATTGCTTTCTTGGCCGAGAATCAAAAAGATGATGGATCGTTTGTTACCACTTTGTACACTGATTGGGTTGCCGTAGGAACTGCTAAGGTTGGAGACGAAGCGGAAGTAATTAGGAGTAAAATTTCTGATTATTACATTAATGAAGAATTTAAGTCATTACTTCTCACAGACTATGAGCGTCATGCGATGGCTTTGATGGCCCTCGGCATCGATCCATACGAAGAAACAGATGTTAATTACATAAATAAAATTGTCTCTGCATATGATGGTACACAAATTGGCGACCGAGAATTTATTAATGATGATATTTTTGGTTTAATTGTTCTTATTCACGCAGGATATACGATAGAGGATGAAATAATTAAAAATGTTGTTTCATTCGTAGTATCAAAACAACTCACAGATGGTTCCTGGGGTAGTATTGATATAACCTCAGCGGGAGTACAAGCACTTTATAATTTTAAAGAGTCAAGTGGAGTAGAAGAATCAATTTCAAAAGCGGAATTATTCTTGAGAAACAAACAAGAAAGAAATGGAAGTTTTGACAATAATTCCTTTTCGACAAGTTGGGTTATCCAGGCGCTGTCTCTTGATAATACTTATGAAAAAGAGGTTAATGATGCAATCGATTATTTGGTTGAACAACAAAAAGATGATGGGGGATTGGGTAAAGGAGAAACTGAAAATAGAATTTGGAATACTTCTTATGCCATACCGGCGGTTATGGGATTGTCGTGGAATGATATATTAGAATCGTTTTCCAAAAAAGAAAATATTAAAGAAATATCTACACTGTCGAGTGGGGAAGTGGTAATTTCATCTCCCAAGCAAATTATAAAAATGCCAAACTCAGTTGATGAGAAGAAAATAGATATTTCAAAAGATAAATTTAATAATAATTTACTGACAGCTAGTGTTGCTGGTAGCATTCAAAATATCCAGAATAAGACAACAATATTTTCGTCGATAGTGAATAAAATTTTTAAGAAAATTGCTCATTTGTTAGGCTTTTAGTTTATCTTTGTATTTGATACAATGCTCCAATGCAAACAAAAACAAAATTCATAATATTCATAGCTTTAGTAGTATTAATCGTTGGAGGTTATGGTATTTATAGTGCTTTGAAGCCGTTACCACCTAGTAAATTAGATGGCTTTGCGCAGTGTTTGAAAGCAAGTAGTGCTGAATTTTATGGAGCATTCTGGTGTTCTCATTGTAATGACCAAAAAGAAGAATTTGGTTCATCTAAACAATATCTTCCGTATGTAGAGTGTTCAAATCCAGATAATAGTCAAACACAAATTTGTGTAGATAAAGGGATTGAAAGTTATCCAACCTGGATATTTGCTGATGGGACAAAACAAACAGGAAAATTATCTTTTGAAACATTAGCCGAGAAAACATCTTGCGTCCTTCCTCAATAATATGCCAGCCTATGTAGAAATAATTAACAAGATTCTTTCGCTTGGGACAATTTTCCTCCAAGTAGTTATTTTTCTTTTAATTATTAATCTAGTTTTTATTCGCAATCTGGAAAATAAAGTTTTACTTTTCTTTAAGAAATACACATTTTATTTTGGATTTTTAATTTCATTAGGAGCAGTTTTATTATCTTTATTTTATTCAAACATCGTTGGATTCCCCCCATGTGAACTTTGTTGGGTGGAAAGGATTTTCCTATACTCTCAATTAATACTTTTCAGTATGGAGCTCTACAAACGTGACCGATCAATTGTTGATTTCAGTATTGTTTTTGCAATTTTGGGATCCCTTGTTTCTATATATCATGTTTTTGTGGAGAGTGGGGTGGCAACTGGCATTGCTTGTGCCATACCTAATTCAGCAAATCCCAACGTAGTTTTCTGTGCAATTAGATATGTATTTGAATTTGGTTATATTACGATACCGGTAATGGCACTGACCTCATCATTATTTTTACTTATTTTACTTTTAAACTATAAATATATATCTAAAATTAAATAATTTCTCGGAAATAATTAGTGTAACACTTGCTCACACCCGTTTACATCTGTTACATTTAATTATTAATAATACATAGGACCGTCCTAAGTTAGTTCAACAAGTAAGTGCAACACTTCGATATAATAGAAGTGTATGAAATATAAGCATTTAAGTATTGAGGAACGCGAAAAAATTCAAGAATTACTTTGGCAAAAAACCTCAATCAGAGACAT
>Ga0247841_10003695_pt1 | contig 27704 bp, 36 predicted proteins | sample LaCruzMarch2015__2_FD_192410 | JGI IMG/M metagenome (GOLD analysis project Ga0247841, IMG submission 192410) | Freshwater microbial communities from meromictic Lake La Cruz, Castile-La Mancha, Spain - LaCruzMarch2015_18m | ecosystem: Environmental > Aquatic > Freshwater > Lake | place: Spain... | reverse complement strand
TATCATGGAAAAACCTCAGAAAGTTTTCCCAACCCCAATAGCTCAAACGCTATTGGGGCATATAAAAAGCCCCTAAGCCCCAAAACTGCTGCTTAATAACTACCTGCGGAAGTACTGTAAAAGAAAACCATTTAGACACAAAACCAATTAACTACCAAATAAAATAGTGCTTACAGTTCATTTAATAAATAATTTAACTAATTACGCGCTTTGGGGAATTAATTTTACAAAAATCTCTCCAAAAAATTCATTTTGATACGCAAGAATTTTGCCATTGTGCATCAAAAACAACACCGGCAAAAAAGTATCAACAACAGAATCAACCTCACTATTAATTACAAGATCATTAAACATTACAATCCCCTGCGAATCAACTTTGGATTTAATTAAATCAAAAACTTCAGCAAGCTTTTCTTCAATAGAAACAGAACTAAAATTAAGTTCAATCCGAGGAATATTTCTCGCAGAATTCTTTTTCGGAGTTGTTCTAAGAATTATATCTTCAATACTTGAAACAAGCTCATCAAGTGTAATCCTACCATCCCTAGACATCCTATTACTCATCAAATCAGGAATCTCAGCAAGCATCATTGCCCGCTGTTCTTCAGTAAGAACAGGCTTTTCCTCTTTCTCCTCAAGCGAACTCAACCTCAAATACTTCGACTTTGTTTTAACAAGAATCGCACAAGCTAGAATTGCATTAGCAGGAACCCGCAAATTATTCCCCTCAAGCTCATTAATTTTTTTAATATACTTTTCAGCAAGCAATATAACATCAATATCCCAAGGATTCATTTTTTCAGTTTCAACTAAATCAAGAAGAATAGTCTTCCACGCAGGCTGATCAATCAAATCAACCAAATCCATTTTAGAATAATCCCTCTCAAACTCAGATTCATTACTCTCAAGCGAAGCCAAATCACTGACTACTTCAACATCCTCAACACTAGAATCATCAACTTTGGCACCACTAACTTCAGGACCACTAACTTTACTATTCATCATAACACTAGAATCACTTGGCAAGGTCTTAGGCATGAATAAACAAGTGCATAAGATAATTATTAAACTTTCGAGCGGGTATTTTCCACGCAAAAAGACTTAAATACCACTTAAAACTATATCTGCAATGCTAAAGGTGATTTTATGGAACGAACAAAAACAGGAATACCAGGTCTTGATGAATTATTAAACGGTGGAATACCAAAAGGAAGTAATGTACTTTTAGCAGGAGGAGCAGGAACAGGAAAAACAATACTAGCTACTCAATACTTATACAACGGAGCACTGCAATACGGCGAAGCAGGAGTATTTGTTACACTTGAAGGAAACGTAAGAGACATTGCGTGGAACATGGAAAGTTTTCAATGGGATATTAAAGCATTACAAGACCAAGGAATGTTCACAATTTATCGACTCGGAATGGAACAAATGAAAGAAAAAGAATTAATCGAAGACAGACTAGAAGAACAATTACGCGAAATATCAAAAGAAGTAGAAGAAATTAACGCAAAAAGACTAGTAGTTGATTCAACAACAGTATTTGGAGCATACCTAGAACCAAGCATGCTAAGAACAACACTATTCAAATTCTGTGACAAACTAAAATCATTCGGATGCACAACAATACTAACTTCAGAAACACCCCCAAGCAAAACAAGCTTCTCAGCATTCGGAGTAGAAGAATTTGTAGTTGACGGGGTAATAGCACTATACTTTTCACCCCCAAACAGAAGCCTATTTGTAAGAAAAATGAGGGGAACAATCCACGACTCAAGCCCACACCCACTATCAATCACACCACAAGGAATAATGGTAAACCCAAGAGACAACATAATCTGGGACGCGATTAAATAAAGGTGACAAAATTGCCCATTTCCTTTAAAATAAAAACTATTAAAGGAAAGCAAATAAAACAAATGACTCCCGCAATCGGAAGTAAAAAACATTTGAGCGCAACTCGTAGAGTTTATAGAGCACTAAAAAAATTAAAATCAGTTTTAAATGAAGCACACATGAGAGGCGCACTTTTTGATGAACCACTAGCGAGCAAAAGAGAGATTAGCAAATTGGAAAACAGAGAAATAAAACTACAAAGAAGAAACAAAAAGTTAGTGCATGGAAGTATTGATGTTAGAGATGAAATACAAGAACAATTGCGCAGACACGATTAAATAAAGATAAAAATTCATCTAATTAGGTAATTGTTATGAAAGTAACAAAATTCGCCCAGTCATGTATTCTAATCCAAACACGACAAGTAAAGATACTCGTTGACCCAGGATACTTACTAGTTGATGAGGCGACAATAAATACCTGGATGCACCCAGATTTTATTTTAGTAACACACAAACACGCCGACCACTTCCATGAAGAAAGTGTAAAAAAAATAATCTCACCAAAAACAATAATTTACTCAACAAAAGAAGTCGCTGACTTTTACCCAAACACAAAATTTGAAATAGTAAAACAAGGAGACAAAATCAAACTTGGTGATGTTAAAGTTGAAGTGACAAAAGCAGTACATGGGTACTTGCCAACTATGAGAGGAATAAAAGAAGTTAATGAAGCAGTTGGGTATATTTTTGATGAGAAAAATAAAAAACTCTACCACACAGGAGACATTATTTGTTTCAAAAATGAATACAAATGCAACACCATAATGCTACCAGTGAATAACCACGGAGTATGTATGGGGCCGTTTGAAGCCGCATTATTCGCAAAAGAAACAGGAGCTGAACTAGTTATACCAATTCACTTTGACAATCCAGCATTACCCGCTGAAATGGATAAAGTAGAAAACGAGTTCAAAAAAACAGGATTAAATTATAAAATACTAAAAATAGGCGAAAACATTGAACTATAAATAAATCAATGCTTAACACTAAACTATACTACTAATTAAACCAAAATATTAATTCCTAAAAGAATTATTTCTTCAGCACAGAGATAATCTTTTCAGCGAAAACAATTGATTCAGCAGGAGGAACATTTCCATCATACCTTTTAAGCAAACCCTTTTTTTCATAATACTCAATCAATGGATGAGTTTGGTTAATAAAAACATCAAACCTCTTTGAAATAGTTTCTGCCTTATCATCAGCTCGTTGAGTCAATTTTGCACCATCAATATCACAAACCCCAATTATTCTTGAAGGAAGTGTTAAAGTATTATATACTTTTTTGCAAACTGGACAAGTCCATCTCGAAGAAAGCCTTTTTACAACATTCTCTTTTGAAGACTCAATATAAATTACAGCAGTTAATTTTTGATTTAACTTTGAAAGAATCCCATTAAGCATCTCCGCTTGATTAAGAGTTCTAGGAAAACCATCAAACACAACCCCGCCAAAATCACTCTTTAAAATAATTTTTCTTAACTCATTTTCAAACATTTCCCCAACAATACTATCAGAAACAAGTTTTCCAGAATTAGTAACCTCACTAAGTTCTTTTCCAAGATTTGAACCACTCGCAATTTCAGCTCTAATTAAATCCCCAGTAGAGATTTGAACAAGTCCGTGTTTATTCATTACCGCCTGTGCAACAGTCCCCTTACCAGCACCAGGAGGACCTAAAAAAATTAAATTCAAAACCATTTTCTCACCACAAAAAAAAGAACAAATGAGTTTAAAAGCCGAACTTTAACAAAAACAAAAAATTATATATTTTCTTAAATGAGTTTTGTTTTCCCAGTATTCACTATCAAAATCTTTTTCTTCTTATCAATTGAATTCTTCATTTGAAGCATCATTGCAAGCCCTGCAACCCCACTAGGCGCAGTATTAATATTTTGATTTGATGCAATATACATTGCTTCATCCAAATACTGTTCTCTCACTGTAAAAACCCCTGAAAGTGGATTACAATAACCAGCAGAACGGAAAATATGAATCCACTGTTCGTTATAATAAGAAAAAGGATTATGAGGAGCATACAATTTATCAGCTTTTGATTTAGGATTATTTGTCGTAGCCCCAATAAAACAACAATTCCTCAAAACTTTTATATCCCCGCTAAACCTTGGATCATGAACGAGTGAACTAACTTCTCTTTTTGTTATATTAAGAATATTTTGATAAAGATTTCCTGTCCCAAAAGGAACAAAGCAATAATCAGGAGAGGTATTTACAATTTCATAACTTAACCAATCATAAAATTTTGTTGTCGGACCAAAAGCATCAGCAGAAGTAATATCAAAACCATTAATGTTATTAGTTAATTCAAGAACTTCCTTCCAATTCAAAGCTTTTTTAGCCAAATCATATTTGTAAACATTACACCCAAGTTTTTCAAGCGCACCAACTAAACTTTTCTGCATTGAAACATCAACTAAAACATTCAGATTAGGCAAACCATACCGCTTTAGCATAGTCTGAACAGCAATCGCAGCAGAACCAGAAGAAATTAAAGACAAACTTGGCAGGTCTTCATCCACTTGACCGCGCTTACGTGCAAGCAAAAAATCTCTATACATTACCACCATTTCCCAAGCCATTCTATCCTTATGAGTCCCAGTAGGATTTTGACTTTCATCCTTCAACCAAACATCACTAAAACCAGGAACTTCAATCTTAAACGTAGGAGTAGCAGGAAACTTTGGATTATTAGGCGGAAACTCAGGCTTATTAGGATCGTTTTCAGAATCAACCTTAATTGATGCGAGAATCCGCTCATATTCCTTTGATAAAGCCAAAATGACCACCAATTGTAATTATCCTAATAAAACTTACACTACAACTGCTATTTAAACTAACTTTTATGACAACCAAACAGCTATTTTTGGCAACAAAACAACTAACCACAATTAGCAAAACAATTTTTTAATCAAAAAAAGTAACTAACCAACAATAACAATAATACTAAAACTAAATAATAAAACAAGCATCATCCAATTAATAAAAATTAATCCATGACCCTTATATCAAAAACAACTTGTTCTTTAGTAGGAGAAAACTGTCTAACCCTCGACATCCTCTCAATTGCAATCTTGTGCTTTGACTTTTTAGCAGCCTCAAAAATCTGGTTCTTAGGCGTGTCAAAGTCATTTTTAATAATTATTTCATAAAAATGAATTATCCCTTTTGGTTTTATGCAATAAAAAGCTTCTTTTAGAAATTGATACCCAGTATGCGGAAGAGGCATTGCAATCCGGTCAAAAACTGCCTTAAATTTTTTATAAACCTTTTTTACATCACCCTTAACAAATTCAATATTCTTTACTTTATTTAATTCTGCATTTTTTAATGCATATTTATGCCCTGCAGGGTTTAGTTCAATTGCAACTGCTTTTTTCATTTTAGAATTCTTTGCCATAACCACCGGATATGGACCAACACCTGAAAAAAAACACCCTACTACTTCGCCTTCCTTTATTTCATGCGCAATTCTTAACCTTTCCCCAGAAAGTCTAGGCGAGAAAAAAACTTTTCCAAGCGGAACAAAAAAAGAACACCCACTTTCTTTGTAAATCGCAATCGTTTGCTTTTTACCAGCAATAATTTTAACTTTTTGAACCCTAAAAGCACCCTCATGATTACTCTCAATTGAACAAACAGTTTCAAAACGCGGATTAAGCGAAAGAAGCGTAGCACCAATAAGCTTTTTTCTTTTTGAAAGCTCTTTAGGAATCTCAATAACAGCAATATTTCCAAAAGAATCATAAGACTTTGGAGCAAAGGGTTTCTCACTACTTGAAAGCTTCGCAATAAGCGCATCCTTTAGATTTTGAGTAGATTTACTTAAATCCTTCAAAATTACTGAACCCATAAAAGCACAACCTTTTGAATTACACTCACACAAAACACAAAACCATTAGAAGCACAGCATTTAGAAACACAACCATTTGAAATATCCATCCTATTTACCATGCACATGATAAGATTAAATAGGATTGTGAATTTAAAATTAAGCATGGTTGCCGATATTATATATGATTACTTCGTAAAACCAATTATCAGCCCAGAAACCCAAGGATACAATTTAGTTAACACAATAACTTACATTATAATTCTTGTTATCGCATGCTATTTAATTTACTTTATTTTGAGAAAAAAAATTCAATTCGACCACAAATTCTTCACAGCCATTTTACCATACATATTATTTGGAATATCAATGAGAGTACTTATGCATCAAATAGAAACTGGACTATTTGTAATTAAGGGAATAACAAAAACTGCTAACCCGCTCGAAATTGGGTTTTGGTTCTTTACACCAGGAATTTGGTTACTAACATTTGCACTAGTAGTAATTGGACTAATACTAGGAGGAGCATACAAAAAACTAAACACAAAAAGATTATTTTGGTTTGGACTAATTATTTGCGCACCAGTGGTATTATTCAATTTAAGCAAATTCAATAACTGGGAACCATTTTTAGTAACAATTGCAATTATAGCAGCAGTTGCTTACGGATTATATTATGCGATAGGAAAATTCACTAAATACAAAATAATGAATGACAAACTAAACTTATTCATTATTGGCGGGCAAGCAATTGACGGAATCGCATCAAGCATTGCAATTTCATTTTTTAACTTTTCAGAACAACACGTTGTTTCAAACTTTATTATTGAAATACACCCGGTCTTTTTTGTAATAGCAAAACTAGTAATTGCAGTACTAATATGCTGGACACTAGATGATTACTTACACGAAATTGAAAAAAGCAAAAACAACACAAAATATGAAAAACGAAAAAACAGAGTTGGTTTCATCAAAGTAGTAATTGCAATACTTGGATTTGCCACTGGACTAGCTAGCTTATTCAAACTTGGACTAATCTAAAGGACAACACCAAAATAAAGCTATTTTTAGTATGAACAAAGCCCTTTCTTTAAATATTAAAGCTTTTCCAACCACAAGAATATTTGGTAAATATGCTATATTTAATAGGACTCGGCTTAAGACCTGAACACATTACACTAGCGGCAATTGAAAGCATTAAAGAGTGTGATTCAGTATTTTTAGAAGAATACACTTCTGAATACAGCGAAGGATATTCAAAAGAACTTGCAGCAATAATAAAACGAGATGTTATTGGACTCGGAAGAAAAGAAGTAGAAGAAGGATTTGAATCAGCATTATTCTCAGCAAAAAAAAACAATATTGCGTTACTAGTTTTCGGAAACCCATTAACAGCAACAACACACATACAACTCTTGCTTGATGCAAAAGAACATGGAATCAAATACAAAGTTATTCCAGGAATATCAATTACCAACATGATTGCAGAAACAGGACTTGATGAATATAAATTCGGCAGAATTGCAACAATATGCTATCACTCACACGGATACGAACCCGAAACATTTTACCACCAAATCAAAGAAAACCAAAAAATAGGACTTCACACATTATGCCTACTTGACATAAAAAAAGATGAAAAACCAAAGAGACTCATGAACTCAATTGAAGCAATTGATTTACTAGAATATATTGCAAAAAAGAACGGTGAAAAAATAGAATTTACTTACGTTTCAATGATAGGAATGGCAAGCGAAAGACAAAAAATTGTTTATGGAGAAGAAAATATAAGAAACACAAAAGAAATTTGCAGTGTTTTCCCACAAAGCATAATAGTAATTGGAAAAGCAAATGAAAAAGAACTTGAAGCACTAAATAATTTACACAAATAAAACTAACACCTTGAATTGATTTTTATGAAGATAAATGAAAAAGAAGTTCTAGAAAAAGTTGAAAAGTATGAAAGCCTTACCAAAAGAGCCCTGTTTGAAATCAAACTAAAGAAAAACCTAAGCGAAAACGAAAAAATGATTGCAACTGACTTTTTATCAATGGCAAAAAACTACTATACTGATGCGCTATACTTCAAAAAAGAAGGAAAACTATTAACTTCACTAGCTGCATTCTCATACGCACACGCATGGCTTGATGCGGGAGTAAGAGCAAAGGTCTTCACTGCAACTGACGACCAATTATTTACTTTACCATAATATTTGATTTTATATGGAATTCAACAAACTAATCCCAGAACTCTTGGTTTCAAGTTTTGAGGAAAGCCTCAAATTTTACACAAAAGGAATTGGATTTAATGTAAAATACACTCGCGATAAACCAAGATTTGCAATGCTTGAATATAATGGCGCACAAATAATGATAGAAGAAATACACAACACTTCTCCAGAATGGATTACTGGAAAAATGGAGAAACCATTTGGCAGAGGAATTAATCTCCAAGTCGAAGTAGAAGACCTTGAAAATATAGTTCATTCTCTAAAAGAAAATCAGTATAAACTTCGCACTGAACCAAAAACTACAACTTACAAAACAGGAAATACCCAAAGTACTTGCACCCAATTCTTAATTGAAGACCCTGACGGGTACCTAATCAGAATACAAAAAATATGCTAAAATGGTAATAAACCCACTAACAAAGCAAGCTTTAAATAGAGCTTACTTAGTAATCTTATTATGTCACTTTACGGACCAAAAATTAGAATGCCAAAAGTGGATATGCCACAAGCAGGCAATCCATCATGGAACCTAGACAAAGAAAAAAAAATAGCTGTCTTTGCCATTATTGCAATAATAGTTATAGTAATTGGAATCTTTGTAATCCCCGCGGTACTAAGAAGCGCAACAGGTTTATTTGGTTTATTTGATAATACAATGGCAAATGGAATCAACTTGAGTTGGAGTAATAATCCATTAGATTTAAAGAAAGACCCAACAAATTACGCTGCTTTAACAGTTGAATTTACTAACACAGGAAAATTTGAAAGAACGGTAAATTTTGAAATAATTAACCCCTACCCTGAACTACTTGATATTTGCAGCACTAGTAAACTTGAAACAATGCTCCCAGGAGACAAAAGAACAGTAACTTGTTTATTCAGAAGAAATGGAGAAATATTCACAGGCATTTACACTATTGAAGTACAATCAGATGTAGGAAATGCAAAAACAAAACTTGAAATAGTAGCAAAGTAAAACTAATCAAATAGGATAATAACAGACATAAACAGAATTTTAATTCAACCAGAATCTATTTAATAACAAATGCTGCTTTTTGTTTTGAAATGGTTAGCGCAACTGATTATGACAGATACTTGGCAAATAAAGCCGCTTCTCTCATCAGAGAAAACTTTCCAGAAAGAGGAGTTACTAACCTCCTTGTTGTAAAATGGGGTGGAAAATGGAGAAACAAACTAGGCCACATTACCCCATTAAAAAATACTGAATACGGCTCAATGATTGAAATTAACTCACTAATGAAATCACTTGATGTCCCAGAGTATGTACTTGACTATGTTTTAATGCACGAACTCACACATTACTTCCAAGGATTTGGAAGCAACCACATAAGAAAACACAAACACCCTCACAGAGGAGGAATTGTAGAAAAAGAGCTAGCAAGGCACGGATGGGAAGAAATTACAGAAAAATCAGAAAAATGGATAAAAGAAAACTGGCGAAACACACTTGTTAAAGAAGGAGTAATTAGATAACAAAACACTCAATTGTAAGTCAGATAACAAAACAACCCCTAAACAAATTATATTTAAAGTGTATAAAACCAAATACCATTTTCCTAAAAAGATAATAATTTAATATTATTTTCCCAGAAAAAATATTATCCATATAAAAAAATATTATTTCCATAAAAAAAGTATTAATTTAGTGAAGCGGAGTATAAGTTTCCCCGCGTTTGTATCTTTTTTCTTCATCAGCTTTTTCTTTCAAATATTCAAGATACTCTGCTTTAAAATTCTGAACATGAAATAATTTTCCTGTTTCAAGGAACTTAGAAATGTTTTCAAGGAAAACATTCGAACCCATTACAGAAGGCATTGCAACAAAATCTACTCCTTCCTTGTAAAACTGAAGAGTGTCCGAAAAATAGTGTGCCATAGCAAATGTTGTTAAATTTGGAGCAAATTTTTTAGCATCATCAATCATCTTTGTTGCATGCTTCTTATCCATTATAGTAACAACCAAAAGTTTAGCTTGCCTCAAATCAAGCCTATCCCATAAAGAATTAGTTTCAGATGTACCATAAACATACGGCAACCCATCATTAAGCCCAGCCTTTACAACTTCAGGATCATAATCAACCACAAGCAATTGATGTTCACGAATAAGAGCTTTAGCAAGACCTCTACCCACAGTACCCCCACCAACAATAACAATGTGATCTTTTAATTGCCTTTTACTTGGAATTGACTCAATCGCATCAAGCAGTCTAGTAAAATATTTTCTTCTCAAAGCCCTTGGTAAATGCTCCGCCTCATCATAAAACAATTGAGCAATTTTACTTGAAGAAGTTGTAAGATAAGGAGTCACAATCATTGAAACAGCAGTAATTAAAATAATAAAAGAAAAAAGATCCGGAGGAAGAACAGGTTGCCCCGCAGCAGTAAGAGTAACCGCCCCAATCCCCGCAAGTTCAAAACCAAACTCAGAAACCTGCCCAAGACTAATACCAACCTTAACTCCCATCTTACTACCATACCCCGAAAATAAAGTAAGTGCAAACAAAATCAACGGCTTAATTACAAAAATAAGCGCAACGATTACAGCCATTAATACTACCGGCAATGTTCCAAAAGTGAAACTTAACTGCGCACCAAGAGAAACAAAGAAAATTGTAAGGAAAAAATCACGCAAAGCCCTAACTCTTGAAAAAATTTCAGAATTATAAGCAAGCGTACTTAATGACAACCCCCCAATAAAAGCCCCAATAGGAGCAGGAATATCAAGCAAAAAACTAATCCCAATAAAAATAAACGCAGTAGCGATACTTACAATGTAAAATAATTCCTGTTCTTCAGCCGCAATCTCAAAAAGCTTTGGAAAAATGAATCTATTTGCAACTAACGCAATCACAATAAGCAAAATACTTTTCAAAACTATTAAAGCAATAAAAGTAAGCGAATTAATCTCAGAAATATTTGCTAAAAGCGGATAAAAGAAAACAACAACAAAATCTTGCAACAAAAGAATTGAAACCATAATCCTCCCGCCAAGCGTATTAATTTCATTTTTATCAGACAAAAGTTTTACAACAATCATTGTAGAAGAAAACGCAACAATTATCCCGACAAAAAGAGCCTGCTCACCAGTTAACAAACCAAAAGGCACTGTTAGAAGAAAAGTCAACCCAATTACAAGAAGCACCTGCAGAACAGTTCCTACGAGAATTGTTTTACCAATATTTCTAAGCCTCTGAATAGAAGTTTCAATACCAATCGAAAACAACAAAAATGCAGCACCAAGCGTAGAAAGAAGAGTAATTTCAGGCGTAATCGCAGGAATACCAAGAACAAAAATAGATTCACCCAAACTAAAAGAAACACTACCCAAAACAAGAGGCCCAATTACCACCCCCGCAATAATATAAGTCAACAATGTTGGCTGCTTAAACTTTCTCAAAAGAACAGTAATAGCCGCAGCAGCAATGACAATCATAGCAATATGCGCAAAAAAAGTAAGTGCTGTTAACTCAGACAATCAAATCAACCCTAGTCAAAAACCTGTCAAACTAAGGTTTTTTTGGTTTAAAATGTTTTCTGAACGAATTTTAGCCTAAATTTTTGCAGATTTAGCCAAAATTGTGCCATCTTTATTATCAACAAGTTCAATCCCTTGCTTCTTTAACAAATCCCTAATCTCATCAGCCCTAACCCAATTCTTTGCCTTCTTAGCATTAATTCTTTCTTCAACTAATTTTTCTTGCTCACTAGTCAACTCAAAAAACTTTTCCTTAAAATCAAAAACTCCAATCACTGAATCAACTCTCTTCAAAAAACCAATTGCACTAAGCGCACAATCCTTATCAAGCTCGCCAGAATCAATCAACTTATTAATACTCTTAATAAAATCAAAAACATACTTCATTGCTAGCGGAACATTTAAATCGCTGTCCATTGCTTTAGTAAAACCTTCAGTTGCCTTATCCACAAAAATTTTTATTGACGCACCCTTAATATAATTATTAACCAAGCGAAGCCTCTCTATAAAACTATTTACGCCAGCAAGTGTTTTTTCTGCATCCTTAACAGCATCTAGTGTAAAATTAATGGATTGCCTATACTGAGAATAAAGTAAAACATACCTAATCGCAATCGGATCCAAATCCATTTTAAGTAAATCTCTAAGTGTATAAAAATTTCCAAGACTCTTTGACATCTTCATCCCATTAACCATCAAATGCTCACAATGAAGCCAATAATTAACAAACTTTTTCCCACTCGCCGCCTCACTTTGAGCAAGTTCATTTTCATGATGAGGAAACTTATTATCAACCCCACCACAATGAATATCAAAAGTATCCCCTAGGTTTTTTGCACTCATCGCAGAACACTCAATATGCCAGCCCGGCCTGCCCTTCCCTAAATCAGTATCCCAATAAGCAGGGCCATCATTTTCATCCCAAGCCTTCCAAAGAGCAAAATCACTAGCCCCCTCTTTTTCATACTCATCCAGCTTTACTCTCACCCCAGATTTTAATTTTTTTAGATCAATACCAGAAAGCTTACCATAATTCTTGAATTTTTTTATAGAAAAATAAATACTCCCGTCATCCCCTTTATACGCAAAACCTTTGTCAATTAATTTATGAATCAACTCAACCATTTCTGGAATATACTGGGTTGCTTCAGGATAAACATCAGCAGGAAGTATATTTAACGAATGCAAATCCTCAGTAAAGGCTTTTTTGAACGGAGCAGTATAATCATAAATAGAAACTTTTTTTTGATTTGAATACTTAATTATCTTATCCTCAACATCAGTAAAATTCATAACATGCTTAACTTTAAACCCACTAAAAACTAAATAACGCTTCAAAATATCTTCCCAAACATAAGCACGCATATTACCAATATGAGCATAATTGTAAATCGTCGGCCCGCAAGTATAAAGCCCAACAAATCCATCCTTAATAGGCTTAAACACTTCAAGCCTATTCCCCATTGAATTCACAAACTTCAAAACCATAACAATCACAACATTAATTAAAATATATTAATCAACCTTCACTTCACCTAGCAATTACATACATTAAATTCTTATCTAAGTATAAATAGTAGACCTTATTATGGAGACATTTTTGTCGCCTTTAAATAACTAATATACCTACTAATGAATTCAGCAGTTTTTGCATACCCCTCAGCTTGCTCACGACTATCAGCAACTCTTAAAGCAGCACTTGCCGCCCTCTCAACATCACTTCGCTTTCTTTCAAGCCACCGAATAAATTCAGGAACATTTGCGGAAGGAACTTTGTTAGCAAAAGCTTGATAATCAACCCTTAAATCATGCAACATTTTTGCATTCGGTTTCGAACGCATTTCATAACGAAAATCCACTACCCCATGAGTCCCCTTAAAACCATTTTTAACTATCTTAGTTCTTAACTCACTAAGTGCATGTACCCTAGCAGCACGATTTGCCTTTTTACCAACTTCATCAGAACCAAAATTAAAAAATAATTGTTTGTGCCTTTTTCGACCATTTGAATTTTTACCTGAATTACCCGCTGAAACACTAGAAGTCATGAATATAGTTAATCCTTGAAATATTTAAACCTAATTCGTTCACTAAAAAATTAGAAATTAATCAGAATCATAATCTTCAGATTCAGAAGTACCACTTTCTTCTTCCTCTTCATCTTCCATCTCAAGTTCCTTACTCTCAATAAGCTTCAAAGCACCCTTCTTATCAGCAACTATAGTATACTCAAGATTACACTCAGGACAAGCAACTGCGTCCCCTTCCTCCATGTCAACAAGCTCTACAACAAATCTTGCTTTACATTCAGAGCAAAGTTTCTTCATCATCAACCACAGTTATTTTCCACCCATTTTTATTTATAAATCTTACTAGATGCCCAAATCGGCAATTAAACAGCATAAAATGGGTTTTATCAAAGAACAACCCTAAAATTAAGTATTTTGGAAGACTATTTTTACAATAATCCCATGCAAAATAAACTTGCTTAAACAATTAGCTTTAGAAGAATTCCTGAAATAAACGACACAATCAATGCATTAAGCACCAAAACTATCGCCCAATTAATAAACAAATTCAGTCCTTTTTTTGAAGTAACAGCTTTAAGCATTTTAAACGAAGCAACAAGCCACCCAACAAAAAGAACAACTAAAATAACCCCGAATATTATCAAAACTGCTAAGTAAGCCAAAGCAGGAATGAAAGGAGTAATTAACACAAGTAATAACATTATAACTGAAGAAATCAAATTAATCTGCCACAACCTAGAAACCACGCTAGCACACTCAACAAATGACGCAAACTCATGACTTTTCTTCTTCCTATCATGAGCCACACTAAAAAACCAAACAAGGAATACCAAAACAAGCCACTGAACAAAATTAAGCACCAAAAAAAATCCAGCAATAATTGGTTCAAGTGTAAGTAAATATGACGCAATTGCAAAAAATATAGCAGCAAACAACGCAACTAAAAAAGCGACCAAACCATTCGGACTCTCAAGAGCCTTAGCAAATGCTTTTGTCGGACTAAAAACTACGCTTAGAACCATAAACTCACTACCATATAACTAAATTCAAATATATAAAGCTAATCCTCAAAATAACTTTACTCTAAAAAAGGTCTTTAAAAAAAGCAAATTAAAAACAACATAATTATAGTCATTAAATTTCTTTTTCCATCAAAACATTATTTACAAATTTACCCCTGACTATTGACGCCTTTTTTAAAAGCCCATACTTTTCAAAACCTAATTTTTTATACAACTTAATAGCGGCTAAATTATTTTCATCAACTTCAAGAATCAAAAGACTCTTTTTTCCAGACAAGGATTTTATCACAAATTCAACTAATTTTGTAGCAATCCCTTTTCTTCGCATTTGAGGAATTACAACAAGAGACAACAACTGGGCCCTGTGCTTATGAATACTTTTCCCACTAACAACCCTAATATGTGCAACAACTTTACTATTAGAAAACGCGACAAATCTTTTATCTTTCCCTTGACTAGTTGCATTAAGCTTTTTTTGAACAGAAGACCTCTTCCAATGCGGAAAAAGCAAATGAAGATCATTAATGAGCTTAAGTGAAGAATCTGTAAGCTCAACAAATTCCAAATCAGCCACGCCTTGCCGCCTCAAGTTTATCATCATCAACAAATCTTTTTCTTTCACTAGCATCCTTTGAATCTCTCACTTTATTTGTCATGTGTGTTCTTGAAACATCGATAATAAAATTATTATGAATAATATCTCTACCAATAATTATTGGATACGGCAAACCTTCCCTATCTTCAATATTAACCCCAGTCTTAATTCTTTTTCCTTTAACTAAAATAATCGCCTGCGCAATCGCCCTTCTAGTATAACCCCTTGGAGAACTAGCACTCTTTACTTTCACGCTTGAGAAAATCGGCCCAAGCCCAGCTTTTGCGGCAATTCTAACATCAACACAAGTCCTAGTCGCACCAGTATCAAACAAAGCTTTTTTGTGAACAAGCCTTTTTTTACCCTTAATTCCCACAGTCTCAACAAGCCCAATCATTTTTTTCCTAACCATGAAACCACAAACACTCTTTCTATTTCTTCCAATTAATAGGGAAACCGCATTATTAACCCTTTTGGTGAAAGAAAAACCCCAAACCAACAAAAGACACAATGTTTAGAAAGCAGAAAAATCAAATTAAAAGAAAGCCTTAAATATGATTGGATATATATTGAGCGTGTCAGAGAAGCCCGATTTTTGCACACAAAAAACTATAAAACAAAAGAAGAGAAAAAATATGAATATTCTTATTATTGCTGAAAAAAGAGTCCAAGTGAAACAATACATAGACGCACTTACTGAAAAGGGGCAAACTGTAAATTACATAAGAGTATCAAAAATAACACTTGTAAGCAAACAAAATGAGACATTAATAAAATCTTTAGGAGAAGAAGTAGAAGCTTATGATGCTGTTTTCATTCAAACAAGAACATCACTTGCCCCATTCATTGAACCACTCTTAGAAGAACTAGAAGCAATAAACTCCTACACAAACATAAAAAAAGGCTCATATTTCACAGGATGGAACGAGCCATATCAATTCGTTACCTTGGCACTGGCAAATATTCCAACCCCAAAAACCATTACCACCGCATCAATAAAAAATATTGAACAATTCTCAAAAAAAATTTCATACCCAATCCTAATTAACACTTACATTGGCAAAAAAAACCAGCAATCATTAGTAATTAACAGCAACAGAGAACTAAATGGATTTGTAAAAAGTATAAAAACTGAAATCGACGGATTTATGATAAGAGAATTTATTGAAGGAAATATTATTTCAAGCATAGTTGTTGGAAAAAAGACTTTCGCAGTAAAAAGAAATTATAATGGAGAAGAAGTAGAAAAAATAAAAGAAGGAAAATATTATGTCATGACAGAAAACGAAAATGAAACAGCAATAAATGCTGCTAAAGCTTGCGGATATGATATTGCAAGAGTTGATATGATTAAAGGAAAAATAATCAAAGTAACACCAATGTTTTTACTCGAAGACTTTAACAACATTTGTTCAGTAAAAATAGAAGACTATGTTGCTGACTTTTTAATTGAAATGGCAAAAAAACACGAAAACAAAGTTAAAGCACCAATCGACTTTTTGAGCTTAAAAAAACTTATTGGAAAAACAATACTAAAGGGGCTGTTAAAATGAAACAAGGAAAAAGCCTCCTAATAATAGGTTCAAGAACATTCAAAAAATCAACAGTGAACGCATTAATCGAAGAAGCAAAAAACAGATTCAATTCAGTATTATTTGTACCAATAGACAAAATTCAAATCCAAACATCAACAGGAAAAGTAGGAGTGTTTTACAAAGGAAAAAACCTATTGGCATTTGATGTAATTTATCCAAGAGTCTCATCAAAAGACTTTTTACTCGGCGAAACAGTACTAAAAGCAATTGAAAACAGCAACGCATACTGTCCAGTATCACTTGAAGCATACCAAATAACAAACCACAAATTCTACACCTCACAAAAACTCTCAAACGCAAAAATTCCAGGACTATTAAGCACACTATCTATATCACCAAAATATGCTGATTATGTAGTAAACGAAACAGGATACCCATTTGTAATGAAAATACTTTCAGGATTTGCAGGGAAAGGAGTAGTACTAGTAAATTCAAAAGAACAAATGGAAAGCATACTCGACGCAATGCACTTATTTGAAGAATTTATTTGCACACAAAAATTCATTAAAGGAAAAGACTATGACATAAGATGCTATGTTATTGGAGACTATGTAATTGCAGTAAAAAGAAAAGCAAAAAAAGGAGACTGGAGAGCAAATATCTCAAGAGGCGGCTCAGCCACACTAATAAACCCCACACCAGAAATGCTTAACGTAGCAAAAAAAGCAGCCAAAGTTCTCAAAATGGATATTTGCGCAGTTGATTTAATGGAAATGAAAAATAAATGGGTAGTAATCGAAGTCAATTTTATGCCAGGCCCATTTAGAAAGTTCCTCGGAACAATGGTTATCCAAGAATGGATGCGACTATTAATAGACAAAGCTGACAAAAAAACCCTTCTATTAACAAGCGGACAATAGAAAAATAATTTAATTTTGTTTTTCAAAAAGGGATTACCATGATTCATCAAAAAAATGGCTTTTACGATTATACAAGAATAGACCAAAAACTATGCCAACTCGCAAGCGCGATTGAAACAAATGTTTTAGCATATATTAACCCACAAAACTTACCTGAAGAGAAAACAAAGTTTTTTGAGTATTTAGGCAAAAATGAACCATACAATCCAGTATTTTCTTACATCCCACGAAACCCAATTTACTCATACTTTACAATGTCACCAACATTTAACACATACAAACTTGAACTAAAAGAACTCCTGACCGAAATAGGAGATGACACATTAGGACTCATACTAGAAAAAAAAATCATTGATTTATTTGATAGAATGGAAATGTCAAGAAGTGTAGGAACCCAAAACTTTACTGGAAATGCTGAATCATATTATGGCGGAGTTGACACAGCAACTGAAAGATTTGCACAAGAATTTTTATCCAAAAGTTTCGAAATTGAAAAAATGACTATGGGTTTTGACGAAGCAAAAAAAAATATTGAATTATTTTTAAAGAAAAAAAGATTGCATTACAAAGTCAATAAAAAAGAAAGCGCAGGATCAAAATTCTCGGTAAATATTAGAACAAAAGAAATCCTAATCAACCCAAACCAAACTTTTTCCGCTAATTCACTCCAAAGACTAATTGCGCATGAAATAGAAGGACACATTTACAGATACGAAAACGGACTTAAGCAACCATACAAAATATTTTCAAGAGGATTAAGCAAAGAAACACTAGAAACAGAAGAAGGACTTGCAGTTTATGTCGAACAACAACAAGGAATAAACATCGACTCCCAACTTAAAGAATACTCTGGAAGAGTACATGCAATCTCAACCGCAATGAAACACTCATTTTATGAAACATTTACTGAACTAAGAAAATACTTTTCCGATGAAGATGCATTTAATATCACACTAAGAGCAAAAAGAGGAGTTTACAAACAAGACGAAGGGGGCGCATTCACAAAAGATGCTCTTTATTTGAAAGGAATGTTGCTTGTAAAAGAATTTTTAAAAGAACGATCGGTTACAGAACTCTACTATGGAAGATACGCCACAAACGACACCCCACTTGTACTTGACATAGCAGGCCTAGTAAAACCAAAATACCTACCTGAATTTGTAAAATCAAAAAAACAATAGAATTAAAACTGATTAAATCTAATTATTTTTATGGAAAACAGTAGCAAGATTGCTGATAAGTTAATTTACTCTTCAGCCGGAAAAATTGAATCAATATTTCTTAACTCAATAAATCCAACTAATTCAACAAAAGAAAAAGAAGAATTTTTCTCTGCCCAAGATCGCTTTGACTACTACGAACCTAAATACAAATATCTGCCAGAAGTTGATTTTTCAGAACAAAAAAACCAGCTTGCCAAAGCATTACAATTGCTAGAAAGCAACGGAATTACTGAAAAAATACTAAAAAATAAGGCCGAACAAATACTATCTGAAATTGCACTCGTTGAAAACAGAAACACTAAAAAATTCTCTAACTCTTCAAAAAAGTCTTACAAAAAACCAACCGCTAAAAACATTAAAACCGCAAATGAAATACTTGCTAGACCAATAAAACCAACTGAAAACAAATTAACTCCTGCAGAATTAAAAAAACAACTTGAAGAAAAGCTCTCAAAAGCAAAAATGACTTACACTATTGTGCTTTCAAATCAAATGAGTGCAAAAGCAAGTGTGCACCCATCTGAAAGAAAAATTAAACTTAATGAAAATGCAAAATTTGAAGATTGCGCCGCAGAAAGACTCTTTGTTCACGAAGTCGAAACCCACATATATCGCAACTTAAACGGACTTTCCCAACCAATAAAAAGCCTCGCGCTTGGATTTGGAGGAGAAAACCTAGAAACAGAAGAAGGACTTGCAGCATTTAATGAAACAAAAGCTAGTGTCTCAAGCGAACAACAAATGCGAACATACGCAGGAAGATTAATTGCAGTGGATTATGCACTAAAACACAACTTCAGTGAAACTTATGACTATCTAAAAACATTTTTTGATAATGAAGAAGCATATACAATAACTCAAAGAGTAAAAAGAGGAGTCCCCTATGGCGAAAAAGGAGCATTCACTAAAGACCACTGCTATTTATCAGGACTAATTAAACTCCAAGAATACTATGAAAAAGAAAAACCAATACTTGATCTTTACATAGGAAAAATCTCAATACAAGAAGCCAAATACGCAAAAAAACTCCCGTGCATAGTTGAACCAACTTACTTGCCAAGATGGCTTTTAAAATAATTCTTTATACTCCTATCCCCAGTTTTTTCTTCCTTACTAGAAAAATAACAACCAGGAAGTTCATGCTTTTCACGATGATATTTAACACACTCACAACAAACTCCCTTTTTCTCACAATCAAAAGAACAATTACAACTTTTTAAATTCTCTTTCTTTTTACACTCCACAAAAACCACCCATTTCAATTTAAATAATTAAACAAAAAATTATTCTTTTGGAACCCTAAACATCTTACCATGCCCAGGAATAACAAAATCAGCTTTTTTTAAAACAAGTTTTCTACTTTCAAAGAGTTGCTCTTTATTCTTTACAAAAGGATCAATATTATCCAATAATGATTTTAAATCATTTTTTTGCATGCCATCTTCCCACCAAAAAAGATCCTCAGCAATTGCAACAACACCCTCAGCGGTTTTCACAAAAAGAGATACTTGTTCATGCGCATGCCCAGGAGTAGGTACTACTTCTATTGAAGTACCTGGGAGAAATTTTGAAAAAGAAATTTCTTTATCCCCCCGATAAATTGTTTCACCATCAACAACATCCTTGTTTAAAAAAAGCCTAACATTCAACCAATGATCAATATGATAATGAGTCAAAAAAATATAATCAATATCACTAGGCGTCAAACCTTCTCTTGTAAGCGCACTCAAAAGAAGACTTTCATTACAACCAGGATCAACAAGAATCTTCTTTTTAGAATCCTCAATAAGAACAGTAGAACTTGAAGCTTCAAAAAAACCCTCTCGCTGACGAGCATAACCCTCAACTAACACTTTAACCTTAGACAACTTTTCCATACCAAACCAACTTAACAAATGCAAGGGGACGGGATCGAACCATATTTTTTTCATTAAATACTATGCACGGGAACGGGTTCGAACCGTTGAACGCACTAAGCGACCAGATCTTGAGTCTGGCGAGTTTGACCGCTTCTCTACCCGTGCAATTAATTAACTTTGAAAAAAAGCTTTGCTTTCTTTCACTTAAATTCCAAAACATTACCATACTTTATTTGTTGCATTGTTTTTCCTTTCAGAAAAATCGTTCCTTCTTCATGCAACAATAACTCAGTTACTGAAGTACTGCCTACTTTAATATCCGTAACAACAACATTCTTACTATCAACACTTGTTTTCATCCTCTTTTTTATTTTTCCAGACTCAACTACCCCTGAAAGCATTATTTCAGTTCCAATATCATAAATCCCATTAACACTAAACTTGTTTTTTGTGTTCTCACTGTGAACTAATTTCACTTTAAGAGAACCTGTTTTTGTTTCCTTTGGTTTTGCATGATCCGGAATCAAAATATCACAACACTCAGTACCCAAAAGAATCTTTTCTTCTTGCGACTCCGAATCAGGACTCTTTTCCTTGAATATCCCTAAAAACCCCATAAAGACATCTTTCTTAGAAACAAATAAAAAGGAAACTTTAAAGGCTAAAAAAACCCTAAAGAAAGCCACCATCCACAACGATAATTGAAGCGAAAAGTAAATATAACCCAAAACCCTTTTTATAATATGCAAAAAAATGATTATAAAGCACAAGGCGCAATAGAATACCTACTAATCATCGGCGCCGCAATTTTAGTAGTAGCAATTGTGGTAATAGCAATGACCTCAACCACAACAACCGCAACAACACAAACAACACAAGCAACCACAACATCTGGCCAAGCACAAACAGGGCTGGGGCAAATGGCAATTTCAATGGCTAGCGGAGGTGGAGGAACACAAACTAAAGCAGGACTAAATTGCAAAGCAATCAAAAATATGTTTTCATCAGCAAGCAACGGATTATACTGGATTGATCCCACAGGCGGAGACACTAGCGATGCATTCCAAGCATACTGCGACATGACAACAGATGGCGGAGGATGGACACTTGTTTTACTAAACAGCCCTTATCCAACACCACCTTCACCAACTTGGAATGAAGCAATCAATAACAACACTGTTACAGGTTCTCTAAATGTTGATCTAATTTCATTCGATCAACTTGTAGGACTAAAATACTGGAACCTAATTGGAAACACACTCCGAGCAGAAGTTGGAAGCACACCAACAAACTTAACACACCGAGCAACATACACTTATTCATTAAACACAGCAAATGATTATTCAATAACAATGTCAAACGAACAAGTTTCAATACAAACAACAGGCACTAGTTCACCTGGATTATACACCTATCACGCAGCAATCTCAGCTAAATTCACTACCCTTGACAGAGATAATGATATAGAAACTAGTGGAAATTGTGCAACGTACTATGGCAATACCTCTTGGTGGTATGGTGCATGCTGGAGCGGAAGTTTTTGGGGAGGGGGCACAAGTGGAGGCTACCGAAATAAACCATTTTGGACCGGGTCAAATATTTTACCATCCGACCCAATAGAATATTTTGATTGGGGCGCAATTTTTATAAGATAAATATATTTTACTATCCTTGACCGGCAAAACACTTACAAAAACCTTATTATTGTTTTTCTCTTTCATTAAATATATTTAAAAATGGTTATATTGATATAACCATTAGTGATGTGTTGTGGTTGAAGTGGAACTAATAATAAAAAAATGGGGTCGCTCTTTTGGCGCGATTATTCCAATGAATGTAATAAAACAACTTAATTTGAAAGAATTTGGCAGCATTAAAGTAGATATTACCACATGCAAATCCCCAGTTGAAGAAACTTTTGGCACACTAAAATTCACTAAACCAATATCAAAAATTCTCCAAGAATCGGATAGTGAACTCTGGAATGAATAACTACTTTTTCTTAGATACTTATGCTATTTTTGAATTCCTTAGCGGAAACCCAAACTACACTAAATACAAAAAAGCAAGACACACACTAACAATATTTAACTTAATAGAACTAAATTACAACCTAAAAAAAGAAATTTCTAAAAGCAAGGCTGACAAAATAACATCAGATTATTACCCACTAGCTACAAACATCCTTCTTGAAGACATTATTTCTGCAATGGATTTAAAATCAAAAAACAGAAAACTTTCAGCCCCAGATTGCATTGGATATACTGTTGCAAAACGCTTAGGCGCAAAATTTCTCACAGGAGACAAAGCATTTGAAAATATCCAAGGCGTCGAATTTGTTAAATAAATACCCCCACAATCATTCATTTTGTTACTAGCTCTAGAACCAAAAAAGGTTAAACCAATTTACACACCAGAAGGCATAGTTATTTAATTAATATTAATAAAATGATTATTAGCTTAAGTGACTATTTATGAACTCAATTATTGAAAAATCCAAAGAAACTTTTTTTAATTACATAAACGAAGCTGGTTTGGACCCATACACACTCAAAAACCATGTAGTTGAAGTTGAAAGATGGGCTAAGAAAATACTAAAAACTCATCCAGAAGCAGATGAAGAAACAGTACTTGTGGGTGTATGGCTTCATGACTTTGGGCATTACCCAATAAATTCAAATGAAGACCATGCAATTACTGGTGAAAGAAAAGCAAAAGCACTACTTGAAAAAGAAGGCTTTGACAAAGAAAAAACTAAACAAATACTCCACTGCATAAGAAGCCACAGATGCAAAGATGTCATGCCAGAAACTCTAGAAGCAAAAATACTCGCCTGCGCTGACTCAGCAAGCCACTTCACTTCCACAATGTACTTTGACATTTTTTACCGACAAAAAATGGAAAACTATTCATATCGCGCACTTGACAAAATAGAACGCGATTACAGAGACTTAGCATTTTTCCCAGAAATAAAAGAAGAACTAACCCCGCTTTACAAAGCATGGCTAAACTTATTGAATTCTTATGACAAACTAGAATACTGATTGATTTAACCAAAAAACAATGTGTACAAATTGTCACACCTAAATTATTGAAATATTTAAATACAATCATAGCAGAATATATTTTATGCAACAAAATAAAATCACTAATAATCCTGCTTTTGTTTTTATACCATTTAGATGTTGCTAATTCTTCCTTTGCTTTTTTTAACAGTTTAAAGCAAGGCCAATTTTTTATTAAAAACAACAAATTTGGAGGAATAAATATGAAAATGGTTTATGAAAATGTTTTGGAAATGGTTGGAAACACACCAATAGTAAAGATAAATAATATAATCAAAAACAAAAAAGTAAAAATTTATGCTAAGCTTGAAGGACAAAACTCTGGAGGAAGCATAAAAGACAGAATAGCGTTGAATATGCTAAATCAAGCTGAAAAAGAAGGAAAACTAACAAAACAAAAAACAATTATTGAACCAACTTCAGGTAATACAGGTATTGGGCTTGCAATGATAGCCACTATACGAGGTTATGCCTGTTGAAGTAGTAATGAGCGAAGCAGTTTCAATTGAAAGAAGAAAAATGCTTCAAGCATACGGCGCCAAAGTAACTCTCACCCCACCTGAAGAAGGAACTGATGGAGCAATAAGAAAAGCACACGAATTAGTAAAACAATTCCCAGAAAAATACTTTATGCCAAACCAGTACTCAAACGAATTTAACAAACTAGCCCACTATGAGCGCACTGCAAAAGAAATTTGGGAACAACTAAACGGAGAAATTGATTACTTTGTTTCAGTAATAGGAACAAGCGGGACAATAATGGACGTCGGAAAATACTTGAAAGAAAAAAACCCAAAAATAAAAATAGTAAGCGCCCACCCAATAGAAGGACACTATATCCAAGGACTAAAAAACATGAAAGAAGCCCTAGTACCCGAATTATATGACGAATCAAAAATTGATAGAACCATAATGATTGAGACAGAAAAAGCCTTTGAGATGACAAGAGAAATAATAAAAAAAGAAGGAATATTTGTAGGAATGAGTTCCGGCGCTGCAATGTACGCTGCAAAAAAACTGTCTGAAGAAATTAATTCCGGAACAATAATAGTTATATTTCCTAACAGGAGTGAAAAATACTTGAGCACAAAACTCTTTGACCAAAACAAAAAACACGACAAAAGACCCCAACACGCTGAAGACGAGTAAAGATTAAATTAATCCGCAAGACAGTGTCATGTTCAATGATTAAGTGACTTAGCAATGATTACACTATAATGTAACCTTTAATGTGGTTAATTTACAGTACCACATTATTACATAAGTGGTAACAAATTTGTACCACTTTAGAAAGGTTTATAATTGGTTTGGTTAGAATATAAGTCATGGATAGGGCACAATTACGTTTTGTTATAAACGACCAACAAAAGACTTTTGAAAGCGAAAATCCTTTCGTGAAGAGAGAAGAACTTAGCGAACTTGACAAATTAATGAAGCTAAAAATGCCAGTTGTAATTACAGGCGTAAGAAGAAGCGGCAAATCATTTATAATGAAACAATTCAAAGACTCCCTAAACCTACTGCCAAAGCAATATCTTTACATTGATTTTAATGATGAACGCCTATCAGGCTTTAAAGTAAGTGATTTTCAACTAATATTGGACTTTTTAGTTGAAAACGATTATGAAAAAGGCTGTTTACTTTTTTTGGATGAAATACAAGAAGTGGAACTATGGGAAAAATGGATTAACAGAATAAAAACCCAATTCAGAATTATAATTACTGGGTCAAATTCAAAATTGTTAAGCGCAGAAATTTCAACCACACTCACAGGTAGGTCATTAAGCATAAATATGATGCCTTTTAGTTTCATTGAATTTCTTAAAGCAAAAAAGATTGAATACATAAATTACGACTCTAATTCTGAAACTAAAGCAAAACTAATAAAATATTTTTCAAAATATCTTGTAGAAGGGGGATTTCCAGCATATGTTTTGGAAGAAAACGAAGTAATTTTGCGGGAACTTTATGAAAACATTTTGTACAGAGATATAATAAAACGCTTTGGAAAAAATGAAAAACAATTACGCGAACTATCCACTTTTTTTCTTTCTAATCCGACAAACAAATTTAGTTTCAGAGGCATTTCTGATTTAATAGGAACAAAAAATAGGGTTTTAGTAAAAAACTTTATTTTGTCATTCGAGAAATCGCTTACATTCTTTTTTTTACCTAAATTTGATTATTCAATTAAAAAACAAATTCAAAACCCACAAAAAGTATACTGTGTAGACAATGGATTCCTTTCAAAGCTAGGGTTTAGATTTAGCGACAATGAAGGAAAATTACTGGAAAACTTAGTCGCAATAGAACTCAAAAGAAGATCAAAGGACACCTACTATTTTAGTGGTGCTCAAGAATGTGACTTTGTTATAAAAGAAGGAAACAAAATAGTTAAAGCAATACAAGTAACAACAAAAATATCTAAGGAAAATAAAGAAAGAGAAATTAAAGGACTACTCGAAGCAATGAACAAATTTAATTTAAAAGAAGGACTAATACTTACAACTGAACAAGAAGAAGAACAAAAACAAGAAAACAAAATAATAATATTAAAACCAGTGTGGAAATGGTTACTTGAAAAAGAAAAATAAATTCATAAACCGCTTTTATTTGAACAAAACTCTCACGCTGAGGACGAGACTCGAACTCGCGCTTCCTTTCGGAAAACGGATTAGTAACCCGCCGCATTTGACCACTCTGCCACCTCAGCACAGCCTTAACTAAGGCTGGCGAAAGAACTTGTACTGTCTTCGACAGTACAGAGAACTTACCATACCCAAATTAATACCCCAGCAAAACACTTGCGTTGCTAGATCAACAATCTTGCAAACATTGTTTTTGCAAAATTTTACCGTACTAGTTTAAAATTATTTACTTAGCTGGTTAATTTAAAGTGAGCATATGACCCAAAAAAATAAAGTTCATCAAATAAATGACTGTCTCTGTTTGTGCGAATCAAAAATCCATAACAAAGGAGTATTCGCGTCAAAAGAAATCCCTGCCAAAACAACATTGTTAGAATACACTGGCGAACTCATAAACAAGGAAGAAGGCACCAAAAGAGAAAACGAATCAATTGAACAATCAAAAAAAGACCCAACTAAAGCCGGAACATACATATTAGAAATAGATGAAGAACAAGACCTTGACGGGGACACAGAAGAAAATTACGCAAAATACATCAACCACGGCTGCGAACCAAACTGCGAATTTGACATCAAAGGAAAAAAAGCATGGATAAAAACAACTAAAAAAATAAACAAAAACGAAGAATTGTTACTAAATTACGGATTTGAATGGAACGAAAAAAAATACCATTTACACCCATGCAAATGCGGTTCACCAAAATGCACAGGATACATCTTAGAAGAAGAATCCTGGCAAAAACTAAAAGAACACTTGAATAAAAAATCACTAAAACATTAATTAAAATAATACAAAAAGAATTTACCCAAAGTTCTAACCCAACAAAAAACTATTTTATAGAAAACTTCAAATACCAAAAAATTAATTTACTACTTAGTGCCTTCTAGCAAAGTACAAGGCACTCCTTGAGTTAAACCCTTTAATAATAATTCCTCAACCATTTGAATAGTACTAGGATCCTCATAATATGGAAGCGAGGATGAAATGCTTGACCCAGTCCAAAGCGAAGAAAGCCCTGAAGCGTGAATATTATAAGTACAATAATTAGGAACACCAAAGTCTAGTAAGTTTTCAGAAGAATAATGAACTATTGCATCCCCAAGCAAATCAGTACCAAGCAGTAATTTGGTTGGATTAAGAGTAGACCAAGAAATACCAGAAATAGTGTAATGATCTATATTAACATTTATTCCTTTTTCATATAGAGGGGTTGGATTAACCCTTTAATTTTATGGTTTGGATTTTTTTCTGGGCTTTTTGCCCAGAACTGCCTCTGGGCAGTTCGTTTTATTTGGGAAATTCTTTGATTATCCCTTATTTTTCTATCATTG
>Ga0247841_10003692_pt1 | contig 27714 bp, 27 predicted proteins | sample LaCruzMarch2015__2_FD_192410 | JGI IMG/M metagenome (GOLD analysis project Ga0247841, IMG submission 192410) | Freshwater microbial communities from meromictic Lake La Cruz, Castile-La Mancha, Spain - LaCruzMarch2015_18m | ecosystem: Environmental > Aquatic > Freshwater > Lake | place: Spain... | reverse complement strand
TTTTCTAGAATTAATATCTTACTAAGCTCGCCAATAGGTTAGCTGAAATTCACTCCGAGCTAAAGCAGGGTAGTTTTCTTTCAGCAGGCGAGCTTATAAACCCTCGAAGAGGAGTTCAGCAAAGTCAAAAAGATATGCCAAACTGCCTCTTCTGGGGAAAAAGAGGTGATAATAATTACAATACTATGGACTATTTAAACCTTTCGGTTTTGTTACCCTTGTATAATGACATCACTATTTTGGGGCATGGGTTTGTTTATGAAGTATATACTTTTTGTCTTTTGCCCTTTTCCTTAGTCTTTATGTGGGGAAAAATAAAGTTTATAAGCTTTGCGTATCTCAAATTTAAGAGGTAATGTATGATTCAAAAACTCCGACGCGTGCCTTCGCACGAGCAGTTTTATCAAGAGTTTTTGAAATCTTGGAGAACAAGTTCTCCAAGCTCATTAAATTTTCGTTACACTCAAATTTAAGATGGATTCAATGGAAAAAGAGTTGAATATAGAAGCAGTAGATAATATTAAGGTTGAACAAGATATTAATAATAAGATTAGTCAACAACAGTTTTACGAGCTTATTACGGGCAAGGAAATTGGCTGGCATGAAATTATATATGATTTGATCCATTCAGAACAACTTGATCCATGGGATATTGATTTAAGTTTGCTCGCAAATAAGTATTTGGAAAAAATTAGATCTCTGGAAGAAGCTAATTTTATTTTATCTTCAAAAGTTCTGCTGGCTGCTGCTTTATTACTAAGGATTAAATCAGAGTTTTTATTAAATAAATATATAAGAAGCATAGATGATATTTTATTTGGCAAAAAAGATGATAAGAAAAAACCATTTGAAAGAATTGTTCTTGATGAGAACGAAATTCCCGAGCTAATCCCAAGAACACCTCTTCCAAGATTTAAGAAGGTTTCTTTGCAGGAACTTATGAATGCTTTGGACAAGGCTATTAATACTGAATCCAGAAGAATTAAAAAAGAAATATCAGTAAGAAGAGAGGAGTATGAAGCTTCTGTTGTTTTTCCAAAAGCAACAAGGGTTAATATTAAAGATAGAATTAGAAAGATTTATGCTAAGATTCAGACTTATTTTAAGAAACAGCACAAAGTAAGCTATACTGATTTAGTAGGAGAAAAAGCAGAAGACAGGATTGCGTGTTTTCTTCCTGTTCTGCATTTGGATAAGGATGAAAAAATCTGGCTTCATCAGGAAAAACATTTTGATGAAATTTGGGTTTGGTTAAAAGAGGCTTGGAGAAAAGAAGACGATGCAAGAAAGGCTTTATCAGGAGAGATTGATGATACAAAAGAGGAAATAGATGAAGAACAACAGAGAAGAGTCGAACTTATAAATAGTGAGTTTGAAAATCCCCTCGGGGATTTTTTTGATTTATCTGATGGGAAATAAAATGCTATTTATTGATAAATCCTAATTAACTTATAATAAATATCTATAAGTTTCTTGAAGTCAGAGATTTTAACTTTTTCCTGCTCTGAGTGGGCATCTTTGATGTCTCCTGCACCCAGGACAATTGTTTCTGCCTTTTTGTTCAAAAAGGCAGCTTCTGTAAAATAAGAAACAGTTCTTGTGTTTAAATTTAGCTTTTTAGCTATTTTCTTAGCTTGTTTGCTAAATATTGGCTCATAGAAGTTTATTATTTCAATATCTATGTTTAACTCTTGTTTTATTTTTTCAAGAATAACTGCAGGAGGGATAGATGCTCTAATATCTATTTCAGCTTCTGCATAGTCAGGAACAATATTGACTTTTGTTCCTCCTGAAATCTTGCCAATATTTATTGTGTTTTCTCCTAAAACTTTACTTTTTGGAAATTTAATCTTTTTTAGCTTTTGAAGATTGTCAATTAGTTTTTCTATTGCATTAATTCCCTGCTCTGGCATTGAACCATGAGCTGATTTGCCTTTACACGATGCTTTTATTGTTAAGAGCCCTTTTTGCCCACTGATTATATCTAGATTTGAAGGTTCTCCTATTATTATCAATTTTACAGAGTCTGGGATTATTTCTCCTACTTTCTTAGCTCCTGTAAAATCAGTTTCTTCTTCTACTGTAAAAAGAATTCCAAAATTAGTTAAGCCATTTTCAAGTGCTTTTTCAGCAGCAAGAATTCCTGCTGCCACTTGAGATTTTGTGTCACAAGCACCTCTTCCATGAATAAATTCGCTGTCTTTTTTTATCTCAGGATTTCCAGGAACAACATCTAAATGAGAAGAAAGAAGAATCTTTGGTTGTCCAACAGACGCAAGAATATTAAAATTTACGCCTAAATTCTGTTTTTGAATTTTAAATTTACCTTTTAATCTATTAATTATAAAATCTCCAATTTGAGCTTCATTTCCAGATAGTGAAGGAATTTTTATTAGTTCTAGGAGTAAATCTTCTTCCATTTTAATCAAATTTTTTTATTATTTCTTTTTCTGCTAAGAATTCTTCTTTCCCGCTTTTCATGTCTTTTATCTTAAGCTTTTTCTTTTTAACTTCATCTTCTCCTATGAAGATTACTTTTGGAATTGAGTAGGAATTTGCATATTCAAGTGCTTTTGAGGGTTTTCCATACATAATTATTACTCGTGTTCCTTGTTTTCTGAGTTCTTCTGCAAGTTCTATTGCTTTTTTATCTTGTTCTAAGGAGATGATTAATACTTCTTTATTTTCTTGTTTTAGTTTTGTTAGCATTGATAATCTTTCTAATCCAAAAGAAATTCCTGTTGATTGCATACCATTTATTAAATAAGAACCTCCTGCACAGATTGTTTCTTTTAATTCTTTTGTTTTTATGTCAGAAATCTTGCTTTCCTGTTTGGATTTCTGAGCATCCAAAATTCCAGTGGAATTTTTGACTTCATAAACGCTTCCGTTATAATATGCAAGTCCTCTTGCAAGTGTTGGTTGGAAGTTTATTTCTATTCCATAGAGTTTGCAGAATTCTTTTAGCTCTTGAATTTCTTTATATGCTTTATATTTTTTAAAAAATGATTCTTTTTGTTCAAATATCTCAACTAGTTTTTCTGCTTTGTACTTCTTTAAGTTAGCTTTTACTTCTTCTTTAGGAAGTTTGTCTAATTTGTCTATTTCCCTTATTACTTCTTCTTTATTGACTATTTTTTGCTCATCAAGAATTTCGTTCATTAACTTTCTGTTGTTAAAGTTTATTATTGCATTAATTCCAAGTTCTTTTAGTATTTTTGAAGTCATTACTAGTATTTCTGCTTCTTCTTTAAAGGAACTTGAGATTGTATCTATGTCACATTGCGTGAATTGCCTAAATCTGTTGCCTGTTACCGGCTCGTCTCTGAAGACAGGGCCTATTGAGAATCTTTTATAGGGTAGTTTTTTGTTTTGGGCAATTCTTTTCAACTGGAATGTTTGTTCATATCTAAGAGCAAGTTTTCTTTTTCCTTTGTCTTCAAGTTTAAAAATATCTGAAACAGCTTCGTCATTTGTATTTTCTCCTCTTACAAACTCTTCTTGTTCTATTATAGGAGATTCTGCTGGTTCAAATCCATAGATTTCAAAGTTTCTAACTAGTATCTTGCGAATTTCTTCTCTTAGCTTTGCTTCTTCTCCTGTGAAGTCTTTAAATCCTTTTACTGGTTCTGTCATGTTTGTTCTCCTTCTTTTTCTAGTTTATTACTTTATTTAGAGGATATTCTATGATGCCTTGAGCGCCCGCTTTTTTTAATTTTGGGATTATTTCTCTTACAATTTTCTCATCTATAATTGTTTCAACAGCAGACCAATCCTTATTAGCTAAAGGAGATATTGTTGGATTTTTTAAAGCAGGTAGTAAAGATAACAAGTTTTTCAAATTTTTATTTTCTATGTTCATTTTTAACCCTACTTTTTCTGTTGCGGCTAATGCCCCTTTTAACAACAGAGCAATTTCTTGAATTTTCTGTTTTTTCCATGAATCTTGCATGGATTTTTTATTTGCTATAAATTTGGTTGTAGACTCTAAGATTGTGTCTATAACTCTTAATTTGTTTGCTTTTAGTGAAGAACCTGTTTCAGTCAATTCTGCAATTGCATCGACTAATTCTGGCACTTTAACTTCTGTGGCTCCCCAAGAAAATTCAACTTCTGCATTGACTTTGTTTTTCTTTAAATACTCTTTTGTTACATTGACAAGTTCTGTAGCAATTCTCTTCCCATTAAGATCTTTTATTGTTTTTATATTTGAATTTTCTGCTACTGCAATTACTAATTTTACTTTTGACAGTCCTTGTTTAGAATATAAAAGGTCTTCTACTTCTTCAACATCTGAATTGGTTTCTGTTATCCAGTCTTTTCCTGATAAGCCTATATCTAAAACTCCTTGTTCCACATATTTTGGTATTTCTTGGGCTCTAATTAAAAGACATTCTATTTCTTGGTCATCTATTGAAGGCCTGTAGGATCTTTCGTTAACAATTATATTAAAACCTGCTTTTCTAAATAAGGTTAATGTTGCTTCTTGCAAACTTCCTTTTGGAATTCCGAGTTTTATCTTATTCATTTTGTCTCCTTGAAAAAGCAGGTTTTATTTCCAGTATGACATGTTGGGCCTTTTGGTTCTGCTTTTATCAATATAGTATCATCGTCGCAGTCTATATAAATCTTTTTTACAAGCAGGAAATTGCCAGATGTTTCCCCTTTTGTCCATAATTCATTTCTTGTTCTACTCCAAAAGGTAACTTTTCTTATTTTCCTTGTCTTTTCCCAAGCCTCTTTATTCATAAACCCAAGCATTAAAACTTCATTTGTTTTATAATCTTGAACTATTGCCGGAATTAGTCCATTCATCTTTTCAAAGTCTAGTTTTATTTCTTTTGTCATGTTGTTTTTGAAAAAGCGAAAGGCGAGAGTCGAACTCGCATCTCAGGCTCCACAGGCCCACGTTCTACCGCTAAACTACAATCGCCATTAAGAAGAACCCGACGGTTCTTCCTTAGACCATCTCCCTTGAGATAGCTATTGGAAACCCTACGGTTTCCCCTAGGACCCCATCCCATTGAGTTTGGCTCAAGGCTGATGTCCTCACATTTAAGTTGAATAGAATATGCCTTAAAAACCTTACTTAGAAAGCCACAGCTAGTATTGCTCTTCTTGAGCTCAATGCCGATAACCTCGGATTTTAGCTGTCATGATAATTGAAATATTAGCAAGTATTTAAATTTTTTGGTTTGATTTTTTATAAAAACCAATGATTGCTTATAGTACTATAAAACTAACACATTAATAATACCCATCGAAATAAGCTAACTTGTGCAGCTTATCAATTTTGGGATAGGCAATTTTTTAGCGAATTGACATTTTTTAGAACTCAAAGTTCTGGAAAACCCTTATATCTGGGGAAAGGAGATAAACATGATCTTGGCTGAATCTTAAACCCCTGTAGATTTTTTGAAGAAGTTCTCTTTGAGATTTGTCTATATAAAATTCATTATAGTAACTTGGGTGGGTTTTTTTTAAAATCCTCCAGAATAAAGAGCCAACATCTGGATAGGGGTATTTTGTTAGAACAATTGAATTACACATGTCTCCTGGAAAATCAACCCCTCTGTTGCATTTTGTTGTGTAGAGAATTGGGATTTCCTTATTTTTGAACTTCCTTATATACTCGTTAACAGAGCCAACTTTTTGCTGTTCTGATAGTTTTTCTTGAGTCATGAGAGTTAAATTAAAACTTCTTGCTTCTTGTTCTGTTGGCAAGTCTTGGAAAGAGTTTACATGAACAAGAGTGGGTTTTATTGACTGAACTATACATTTGTTTAAAGCTTTGAGATATTGTTCTCTTGTGACGAATCCTTGTTTAAAATTAGCATATTTACAATCTATTTCTAAACCTGTTCTTAGTGGAGAGATTGTTCCAGGCATTGCTGTTTCTGCTTCTATTATTTTAAAATCCTTTAATCCAAAAACATCTTTGAGAACTCTTTCAGAATGAATTGTTCCTGACATCATAACTATTATTTTGCTTTTGTCTTGCAACTCTTTAAATCTCTTTTCTAGATTTGTAGTTATTATCTTTACTTCTAAATCTCTTTCTTTTTCATAGGAGATATAGGTTTCGTCTATAAAATTTTCAAATTCTTTTGCTACTTCATCTACATGCCAACAATAGTTTTCTTCATCTGCTTCTACACAGTTCATTAAATCTGAACTTGCAAATTCTTTTAGGATTGGGAGAATTTTAGATTCTTTTAAGGGTATAATGTCGCTATTTATGGGAGTTTTAAGCAGTTCTTTTAGTGTGTTTCCAATTATCTGGATTTTATCCATTGTTTTATTATCTTCTGGAAATAAAGAAGACAGAGCAAAATAAAATCTATTTATATTTATTTTATTATAATTTGCAAAAGAATCGAGAAATTCATCACATTCGTCTATAATTTCTATTTCTGTCTCAGGCTTTCTATTCATTGTTGTTTCTATTTTATACTTGTGGCTATTAAAGATTAAAACGTCAGAATCAATGTAAGATTGATATTGATCACAATAGCCACAACCTGGTTTTCTTTGATAGATTGTGTATTTTGTGTTTTTTAATCCTTGATATGTTTTTGGATTGGCGTCTTCAAAGATTGTTAGCTTTAAATCAGATGGCCAGATAGGGCTCCAATAGGGACAGACAGGTGCTATTGATAGTCTTCTTATATCTTTTATTGAATTAAAGAAGTTTCTTTTTACTTTTGGATTGCCTTTTATATATTCTTTTATTACTTCTAAATTTTTTTCAACTATCTCTATTTTGCACGGTAGAAGAGGGTTGTCGCAGGTATCTGATTTTTCTCCTTTATATTCTATTTTTTCTGTTGGAGTTGAGAAAAAATCCAATGTTGAATTTTTTTCTTCATGAAATCTGTCTACTTCATATTCTTTTAAAAAAGGGCAGATAAAATTCTGCCTTCCTGTTATAACTTTTATTTTTAGCTTATCTTTGTTATCTTTTAGAAGATATTTTTTTTCAGAATAGTCTTGTTCATATTGTTTTTGAAGGTTTTTTCCAGGAACAACTATTGAAGTTTTGCCTATATCTTTTGCTAGGTTTAGGGCAATTGCTGATTTTCCTGTTCCGCAGACTCCTCTTATGAAAATTGTTTTGTGTCCTTCTACAATTGCTTTTTTGACTTCTTCAACAATATCATCTTGAGACTTGTTATTTGAAAATTTAAGAGGTAGTAATGCCTTTATCTTTCCATCTTTTTCGTTTTCATATAAACTCCACATCTTGTTAGTTAATTTAAATTGTTTATAAGGATTTGGTTGCACTTTTAAGTAGAGATTATAGTATTCCAGTATAATTAATTATATAAATGATAGTTCTTGTGTTTTTACATGGAAAAGATTAAAATTAGAGATTTAGGAGAGGCTTTATTTAGAACTTGTAAGAAAGACATTGGCAACCTAGTAGTTGATGAAGCTAAAGAAGAAGCAGTGATATCCCCTGTATATGTAAAAGAAATAGATGTATTAAGACAAGGGATTGTTAGTTTTATTGCTACAAAGCGAGATTATAAAATTGCAGAGAGTTTTGATGGTTGTTTTAGTCTTGTTAGCCAAGAAGATAGCTTAAGAATTGATTATAGTTATTTTAGATTAAGCAGACAATTTTCAGTAGCTATTTCAAGGGGGAAATAAAATGAAGAATAAATATTTTTCAATATGGTTGGCTTTAATCTGCATTGTTTTGTTTATTTTGCAAACTGTAATTCCTGGGCTTACAGATTCTTTAATTTTAAATAAATCTGCTTTATCAGGAGAAGTTTGGAGATTTTTAACTTCTATATTTTTACATGGAAGTTTTTCTCATTTATTGTTAAATATGTTTGCTTTAATCTTATTTGGGCTTATATTAGAAAGTTTGATTGGAAGTAAAAGGTTCTTGTTAGTTTTCTTGGTTTCAGGAGTTGTTGCTAATATTGTTTCTGTGTTCTTTTATCCTGCCTCTTTAGGAGCTTCTGGAGCTATATTTGGAATTTTAGGAGCACTTACTATTATTAAACCTTTAATGGGTGTTTTTGTCTATGGACTTCCTATGCCTATGTTTGTTGCTGCTATAGTCTGGATTTTAATTGATTTATATGGGGTTATTAATCCTTCTGATGTTGGAAATATTGCGCATATTTCAGGAATTGTTATAGGATTTTTGTTTGGATTTTATTTTAGACTTAGGCATTTTAAAAAAGCCATGATTAGGGCTGATTATTCTAGAATTAGTATTCCTGAGCACGAGATGAGAAGTTGGGAAGAAAAATGGATTAGGCCTAGTTAGATTTTTGCAGTTTTTTGTAAAAAAGCACATTATTCTTACTATATTGATTGTGGCTTTGAGTTGTATTGAGTTTATCTTTTTAATTTCTTTAATAAACCTATATCAACTGCACTGGCGTCTTGCATATTCATTTCGCCTTCTTCATAGATGATTGCTTTGCCTGTTGCACCCATATAGCCAAAGTCATATATTCTGCCATCTAGAAGAAAAACAACTTTGTCTCCTCGAGCAAAAGTTGTATTTGCATTACTTTTTTGATTTATTCTTTCCATTAAGTATAATGGGGTTGGAATATTTAAATTTTTCGGTACTGAGAAAATAAGAATCTAATAATCTCCGTGTTCCTTGTTCTTCTTCCAAGTATAGTTAATAATATCGCCTTCTCTTTTTATTTCTACATTGAGTTCATTTTTATTAAGATTTATTTGGATGTTTGGTATGTTTGGTTCTTTGCAACAGGGTCTTATGCCTAAATTTGGGAAACTATCTCCTATATGGACTTTTCCGTCCCAGCAGGGTTGTTTTAAAAGAAAGATGTAGCTTCGAGTTGGAACAACCAAGTCTGAATCAGGTTCCCAATATCTCCATAAGTCAGGATTTCCATATTCAGAAGGAGATCTTACTTCTTTGGGTATTCCTGTTTTTAAATCGATTTGGTCTGGGTGGATTAATCCAGGTTTGCCTTTTGGAATTGTTGCCTTTACCTCTTTTCCATCAAAAATATAATTTTTATCTTTATTTATAATTTTTGGGTGTTCAATTAATGTGTTATAATTTTTAATTAATGTATCTAAAAACTCTACAAAATTAGAACCTTGTAAACTATTAATCATTTGGGTATCTTTTATTCTTTTTGCATCATTTAATGTCAGCCAATATTCTTTTAGTGTGAGAATAGAGAATCCTAATTTTTCGACTAATAATCTTGCTTCAGGATAGGTTAGATAATTTACTCTTTTTTCTTCATCAAATGATATTTTTAACTTAAGTTGTTTTTCTGCATCTAAAACATTTTTCGATCTTTTTAAAAAATCCCTTTTTATCCATATCTTGTTTGAAGGAGAGTAAAAATATTCATTGAAGGCTTTTACAATAGGTTCGATAATTGGTGCGGTTTTTTTCCTTGATAATTGCATTCCTGTGCCCCAAAATTCAATAAATTGATTGGTTGTTTCAATATTTACATTGCCAAATTCAAATTTTACAATCTTTTGGAGAAGCTCAAAAATTGCAGACTTAAATTCTTTTGAACCCTCTTCATTGAAAACAGGGTAAACCCTTTCCCTATTTACAGTCATATTGTCATCATTATAGTCAGTAATTCTGAGAATTGTCAGTGGAAAATTTTTACTTATATTATTCTGTTTTGCCAGATTAATTGTTCTTTCAATTAGTTTGTTTTTAATTTCCTTTCCATTTTCTCCAAATCCGTGTTTTATTTTAGCAACTGCAAATCCAAATCCCCAATCTTCTTTATAATCTCTTCCGAATAAAACATGGGGATCATCTGTGTTAAGCAGAAAAGACATTAGGTCACTGTAGAATGCGTTTTCGTTTTCTACTTCTGAAACTTTTTTTAAATAGCCCATGATTATTTCATCTTTTGCAGTCATTTTGTGAGATACTTTATTTTCTGTATCCATTAGGGTTGCTCCGTGGAGAATTTTTGCAATTTTCTTATCAAGATAAATCCCTGTCCCTAACATTTTTTGTGCGACTAGTGCTGTACAGGAACCTATAATCTCCATTGTTTTTGGCAAGTCTTGAAGCAGAGAAATTTCAGAAGCAACATGATGGTCTATTATAGAAATAAAATATCTCTGGACTTCAGGTTCTATATTTTGGTCTACTGAAATCCATCTTGCTAAACCTGATTGTTTAGCAGAAATATAATTATCTTCTTTATCTAGAGGTATTGAATTGGAGATTTCATCTCCTAGTAACCTTCTAACTTCATCTGGAATTTTATAATTTTGAACTATGGGGATGTATATTATTTTTTCTTTATCTAAAATGTGATTTCTCCAGGATTCAAAAAGAGAACTAATGACTGTGTCTGTATCTGGGTTCTTGTGCCCCATTACAAACACAATATCTTTTTTATCTTCTAAAGCCTTTTTTAGTCTTGATTTCGAGCCTTTTATAAATTCTAAAAAATCTTGGTAGCTAATTTTATTGGGTTTTGCACATAGCAAATTGGATGCTTTATCTAGAAGATTTATCTTTTCTTTGTTATCTTCCAATAGGTATTTAATTCTTAATATTCCCAACAAATCAAAAAATTTCTCTCTTATTTTATAGATAATTAACTGTTTAGAGTCTCTGAAAAGAACTCCTGACTTTTCAAGAAATTTTAAAATTGAGTCTGGATCTTTTTTAGGTTTGTCATATTGTTTTAATATTTCTAATGCTTCTTTTAGTATTTCTGCTTTAATTGGTGGTTCTAATGGTTCTTTTCTGCATTCTCTAATCATTTGCATTTGTTGTTTGGAGTCTACTGGTACGCCTTGATCAAAAGAAGGCTTTCCGACTGATGTTACATAACCCCTTATTAATGCTCTTGGCATATCTTTGGTGACTGCAAAGTCAGGAGACCAATATTTCCAACTTGATGCGAATTTTTCTCTAAATAACTCTATCTTTTTAGGAATACCTAAGTTAAAATCAATATTATCGCTAGGATCAAACCAACCAGGTCTTCCAATGGGTTCAATAGATTTTTTCTTCTCTCCCGTATACTCATGTTCTTTAATTATTCGTGGACGATCTATCCATGTTTTATCAATGAGGTAAACTCTATCTAACCATTCACAATATTTATTTGACATTAATTCTTGGATCATTTCTATATCTTGCTCTTTTTTAGCATCTTCTAAAACATTCCAGTATTCAACTGGATTTAGCATGGTTGCCCCTAAAGAATCAAGAACCTTTTTTGAGGTATCAAAATCGACAAAGTTTATTCTGCCTTCATCATCCCAACTAAGTTTGATATTTATGCTGTCAGAAGCTTTTTTTACTCTGCTATCTATTTTTAATGGTTTTCTTGAGACATAGAGATTTGTTGATTTTGAATAAAAGAAATCAGACTTCATTTTTATTTGAAAAGCAATTTAATTTCAAAGTCTGCTTCTTCTTTTGTACCAGAAGCATGCATGATATTTTTTGTTACCTTGCCTTTTTTTGTTAGTTCTTCCATATTTTGATCTCCTGCAAAATCTCTTCTTACACTGCCAATGGGGGATTTTGATGGGTCTGACAATCCCCTTATTTTTCTTGTTTTTTGTATAGCATTTTCTCCTTCAATAATCATTAAAATAGAAGGCTCTTCAGTCATGTACTTAATCACTTCTTTTTTTATTTGTGGAAACCTATTAAGAGAATCCTTATAGAGTTCAGAAATTTGTTCTTTTGTTAATTTTTTTATAATTATTTGAACTATTATTAAATTTTCATTTTCAATTCTTTTTATAACCTCGCCAACCAACTTTTTTTTGATACCATCTGGTTTAATCATCACCAATGTTTTTTCCATAAAAATAGATATTTATGCCCTATTTATCTTTTTCGGAAGCTTCTTTTAGAAGTTCTGCTTTGTCTATTTTTTCCCAGGAAAAACCAAGTTCATTCCTGCCGAAATGACCATAACTTGCTGTTTGTCTGTAGATTGGCTTTCTTAGGTCTAAAGAGTCTATAATTCCTCTTGGAGTTAGCTTAAAAAATTTCCTTACTAGCTCTGAAATTTTTTCTTCTGGAATTTTATTTGTATTAAAACATTCTACATTTATAGAAGTAGGCTCGGCAACTCCTATTGCATAGGATAAAGAAACTTCACATTTTTCTGCTAGTCCTGCTGCAACAATATTCTTTGCTATATATCTGCAGACATAGGCTCCACTTCTATCTACTTTTGTAGGGTCTTTGCCTGAAAATGCTCCTCCTCCGTGTCTTCCTACTCCGCCATAGCTATCTACTATAATTTTTCTTCCTGTAACTCCTGTATCTCCTTCTGGCCCCCCTATAATAAAACTTCCTGTGGCATTAATGTGAATTTTTGTTTTTTCATCCATGTACTTACTGCAAATAGGAAGGATAACTTTTTCTAAAATTTCTTTTTTTAGTTGTTCTTCTGAAATTTCTTTTTTATGCTGTTGTGCAATTACAATTGCATCTATTCTCTTTGGTTTTTCATTTTCATATTCTATTGTAACTTGAGACTTTCCATCTGGGCCTATGTTTTCTATTTCTTTGGATTTTCTGACTTCTGCCATTCTTCTTGTTAGTTTATGGGCTAGAATTATTGGAAGAGGCATTAGTTCAGAAGTTTCATTGCAAGCATAGCCATACATCATTCCTTGGTCTCCTGCTCCTTGTTCTTTATTTTCTTTTTCATCTACTCCTTTTGCTATGTCAGGAGATTGAGAGTGGATTGAAACCCAGACTCCTGCATCTTCTGAATCAATTCCAAATTTTGGGTCTGTATACCCTATTTCTTTTAAAACTTGTCTTGCAATTCTCTGAACGTCTGCAAAACCTTGAGTTGTGACTTCTCCTGCAACATGAACAGAGCCTGTTGTAACTAGAGTTTCTATGGCAACTCTTGAATAAGGGTCTTGTGAAATTAGATTGTCTAAAATTGCGTCTGAAATCTGGTCACAGATTTTATCTGGATGTCCTTCTGTTACTGATTCTGATGTTATAAATTTTGTTTTCATAAAAATCAGCAGATTTTTATGTTTATAATATTTATTGATTAAATTATTCCTATAGGAATATTTATATATTCATTATTTTTTGTTATTATATGTTTCAAGAGTTATCATCAATAAGAATGAGGAGGCAGAGATTGGGAATTAAACAAAATAAGCTTGCCGAACTCTCAGGGGTTTCTCAATCACTTATTGCAAAACTGGAAAAAGCAAGATTAGAGCCAAGTTATTCAGTTGCTGTTAAGATATTTAGAGCCCTTGATAGTCTGGAGCATAAACAAGAAAAGAAATGTAAAGATATTGTAAACAAAAAAATAGTAATTGTAAATAAAAATGATAAAGTTGAGAAAGCTTTGTTATTAATGAAAAAACACTCTATAGATCAGATGCCTATTTTTTCAGGAGAACATTGTATTGGGAGTATTTCTGAGGCATTAATTTTCAATAAAATGCTTGAAACAGATAGAAAAAAGTTGTTTGCAATGAGGGTTGAAGATGTTATGAAAGAGCCATTTCCCATTGTTAATTCTGAAATGCCTGTTTCTATTATACTTCCCATGCTAAAAATAGAAGATGCTGTTTTAGTTTCTAAAAATAGAAAAATTGTCGGGATAATTACTAAGTCTGATGTTATTTGATTAGTAAACTTTCTAATATTGATATTGCTTCTTCTCTTAATGAAGCTAGTGAGTTATTGTTATTTATTATAAAATCAAATTTTGCATTATCTAGTTCTTTTTCAATTGTCAATTTATCATAGTTGCCGTTTTTATGCCCTCTATTTTTAAGAATTTGTTCGTCTGCATTTATTCTTATTGTTACTGACTTGAATTGTTTTAAAATATTAAAATCATATTTTGTGCGTAAATCATCTATTATAATTATGTCAAATTCTTTTAATGAACTTTTTAATCTTTTAATAAATTCTTTTAAATTATGCTGTTTGCTGAATTTCGTCACAAATCTTGTAAGCTCTAAACGGTATCTTTCTTTATATTTTCTGTTATTCATAAACTTTTCGAGATTTAATTTATTGATTTTGCAGAATTTCTCTTTTAGTAAGCGAGAGGTCGACATTATAGAAGATTTTATGTCTTTTTTTATAAGCTCTTCATTAATTAGTTTGGATAGGGTGCTTTTTCCGTAATATCTTTTTCCAGATATAAGTATAATCTTTTTTCTTTTTTTTAGATAGTTTACATAATCCTTTACTTCTTCATAACTTAGGGGAATCCAGGTATTGCTAATCTTTCTGTAAAATATAACAGAGTCCTTAAATCTCGATTCATTTTTTAACACATAAGCTATTTCTTTTGTTGTAATATAATTTTTATCTGGATTATAGTTATCAAGTATAAAATGTATTTTAAAATATCTTGAAAAGAAATCAAGTCCTTTAATGCACATTTTGCATAAATCTTTTTCACCTTTTAGATACTTTTTATATGCCCTAAGATATTTTGTATAGGGATTTAATTCGGATTTTATGTCTTTGCTATAAAATTCATTGTCTCTGACTGAATCGTGGTATATATCAATTATTCTGGGTAGAGATTTTTTATGATTAGCTAGTTTAAAAAAGGGCAGAAATTCAGATATTCTGAATTCTTTGTTAGCATTTGTTTCATCAATATACTTTTTTCTTGCGATATTTGTGCCATATAGGAGGTCTCCTTCATTAAATTGGATTTTTCCTCTTAAAATATTTAGAAGGGGGTAGCTACTCAATTTAAGTTTGTTATAGTTCTTTTTATACTGCTTATTTTTCAATATACTAAAAACCGCTTTGTCTAGAATTTCAGGAAGGCTGTTCAGAAAGTCTTTAGATTTCTTAGTATCTATATTGTTATCCTTTATTAGATCAATTCCTATCTTGAGTTCTTCTACTCTTTTTCCAACAAGTATTTGATCTCCAAAAAAGGGTATAGTAATCATTGGAACTTTTTTTAGTATTGCTTCATGGAAACTATTGCTACCGCCATGCGTGATAAATAAATCTGCTTTTGAAAGCATATCAATTTGGTCTACATTATCCAGTACTTGCCAATTATCAGGGTACTTTTTTAGAATTTTCTTTCCCTGTGATACAAAAAGGATTTTAATGTTTTTGTTCTTCCACAGCTTAGAGAGCTTTAATATAAATTCCTTTAAATTTCTCCTTACTTGAATTTGCTGATTCCATAGATTATTCATAACTACTGTTCCCAGAGAAAAGTAGACAAGTGGGCATTTTTTTTCAGTATTTTGAATTCTTTCTGAATCAGATAAGTTTCCAATGAAGACATATTCTTCTTTTTTTCTATTCTCGATAAAATTTGATGGTGTAATTTCTTTATAGGACCAGACCAGATTTAATTTTGAGGGTATATATATCCCATCTGAAATGGTTTCTAAATCATTTTCATTTATATTTATTTTGAATTCTTTGTTTAATCTGTCAATAGCTTTTCTGTTGTTATTTGATGATATTTTTGATTTGAGATATTCTTTGTTAGATGGTCCTATGAAGGCAGGGATAGAACACCAAGAGGGAATATTACATAATTTTCCTGTAAAGTAACCTTCTATAGAGAAAAAATCATATATTATCAAATCTGGCTTGATATCTTTAGTTATTTTTATACATTTGGCTAATAAGTGAGAACATCTTGGGAAAGTCCATAATGCCGGATCTGTTTCATGTAATTTGCCATCATTCAAGAGGGTTTTTGTTTTTATAGAGTTTAGGTCGGGTTTAATATTTTTCCAGCCTGTAATAATCAGATGAAAATCAAATTCAGAACTATACTCTAATATCATTTTCTTTAAAACATTAAGATGGCCGCTAAATGGAACTGAAAAAACTAAAATCTTTTTTTTCTTATGTTGCGTCATCTTGTTTTTTTAATTAACCTCAGGGCTTCTTTTATAGCTTCTTTTGGGTTTTTGACTAGTGAGAGTAACTTGTATCTTGGATTTAGTTTTGCAAAGATTCCTTTTAGCATTTCTGCGCATCCTCCTGAATTCTTGATTACAATAATGGGTTTTTGTTCTCCTTCAGCTATTGTAACTTCATTTAAAGTGCCGAAACCCCCATTAATTATAATTATTGCATCACAATTTTTAACGCTTATTATATTTCTTCCTTTATAGCCCTGACCTGTATGAACAATGCTATCTAAGAATTCAAAATTCACATTGTACTTGTTTTTTTCAGATTTATTAGCAGTTGGGCTTATTCCTATTGTTATTCCATTTTCGCTTTTTGCGCCTTTGGCAGCATATTTACTTACGCCCTCTGCACCACCGGTTATTAGGATGCATCCTTTTTTTGCTATTTCCTTCCCTGTTTCTTCTGCAAGAGAATATATCTCTTTTGGTAAGTCTTTTCTTGCCGAACCAAATATTCCTATTTTATATGTCATATTATACACTATTTATTATGCTTTTTAATTTCTTTCTTAAGTCTGTTAAGTTCTTTTTTAAATGAAACACATTTACCACTGATATCAATATGGTGGAAATCCTCATGCCTCTCCATTGCTTCTTGAGCCCCTGCAAGATTAATCATCCCTAGGCTCTTTAACCTTGTTAAATTATAACCATTATTTTCTAAGTGTTTCATTTTAAGAGGGTTATTTGTTAGGAATATTATATCTTTTGATGTTTTTAAAAAATCAAGTATAACAAAAGTTAGTTTATAACCTAAAAAGTTCTCTTCTCTTCTTGGGTCTGGTGTTAATCCTATTGCTTCAAATCCCCCTAACATTGATGCTTTGTCTATTTGCTCTGCTGAATATTCTCCTCTGTGCCTAATTGATGCCTTTGAATATAAGTCATAGGAAAATTCATTTTGTGTATAACCACTTCCCATTCCATTTTGAGTGTCTAGATGCATTAGAATAAATCCAGGGTTCTTATCATTTACAAATAAATGCTTTCCATTTGAGTAGGTTGATTGTTTTTGCACCCAAGCTTCAAACTCTGTCCCATTTTTAACTTTTGGAGGAGTTATTTTATGAAAATATGCTGCTAGTTCATTAATACTGTCCCATTGGTGTGCACAATTGCATCTTTGTGAACCAAAAAGAAAAGAGGGAGTGCATGCAGATTCGCTTCTTAAAACTACTTTGCCAGAATAAACATTTCCCACAAGTCCAACATTGACAAATTCTATCCCTAATCCTGGCATGTATACACAAAAACCTATATGTTTTGTTAAATAGGGCGTTTCTGTTTTAGGAGATAGGCAATAAAGTGTTGCACCTTTATTTGAAATTACCAATGCGCTTGTTTCTTTGTGTAGCCCTATTTCATAAATTCTTGAAAGATTTGATTTTGCTTTTTTGCTATCTAATACTGGACCGAAGTTTTCAATTACTTCTTTGAATAAATTAGGCTCATGGATAGGGAAAACAGAAGAGTTTGATTTGTCTTTTGAAGCAAGGTTAATTAGTTTAGCAAATATTTCCTTTTGTTTTTGAGTTCTGTTGTTAAATGCTTCTATGCCACTATTTATCTTGCTAACTGCTTCTTTCATTTTATTTGTTAAAATATTTGCCTTTTTAAACCAATATGCCCATACCTTTTCAATATTGAGCTTTTCAAGTTCTGATTTTGAGAACCAGCCTATTGACTTTGTTTCAAGTTTATTTTCTTTTATATCTCCTTCAACTTCACATTCATAGAGATACCAATGATGAACTCCAACACCTTTGCTACACCAGTTCCAATCAAGTTCTTCTTCAAATAAAAGCTTATAATTTAAAATTTTCAGACCACTTTCTTCTTTAACTTCTCTAAATAGGGCTTGTTTTGGGTTTTCTCCTTCATCAATATGTCCTGCTAATGCTGCAAAACCATAGGGTGGTTTAACTCTATCTACTAATAGGTATTTGTCGCCTCTTTTGATTATAGCTCCGACTGAATAATGCATTGGTTGTCCTTTCTTAGATGTTCCTAATTTTGGGATTGCCATTTTGTTTTTCCTACCCTTTTTACATGTATCTGGAGTTTATAAACTTTACGTTTTTAGTACGCTAAGTTAATGTTAATAAAACGTAAAGTTTATATAGTCTTTATGATTCCTATTTAAAATGAATAAGGGATATGAAGTAGCAAGGGTTGCAGTTGATGCAGTGGTCTTTACAATACATGAAGGTAAACTGAAGGTCTTTTTACAGACAAGGGAAAAAGAGCCATTTAGTGGCAAAAAGGAACTTCCAGGTGGCTTGTTGCATTTTAATGAAATTGCTGAAGAAACTTTATCAAGAAAAATTAGAGAAGTTCTCAATGTGGATAAATTATATTTTAAACAGTTCTATACCTTTACTCAGCCAAATAGAGACCCAAGAACAAGAACTATTTCTATCGGGTTTATTGCTTTAATTAATAATCAGAAAATAAAAGATTTCTCCAACTGGTTTGATTATAAATCTTTAAAATCTTTGGCATTTGACCATAAAATTATAATTGAAAAAGCAGCAGAATATCTTAGAAAAGAGATTAATTCTATACTTGCTATGCAGTTTATGCCATCAGTATTTCCATTAAATATGATGCAGGAAGTTTACGAGATAATTGAAAATAAAAAATATGATAATAGAAATTTTAGAAGAAAAATGCTTAATGAAGGTGTTGTTATTGAAACCAAAAGAAGTGAGGAAAATGTTTCTCATAGGCCTGCCAAGCTCTATAAATTTAAAGATTTGTAGCTTGTACTGTAATTATTACAAATTTACTTTATTTTCTATTTTAGAATACCTATTTCTTTACAATGACTGCTGTTCCATAGCAGATAACTTCGGTTATACCTGCTGCAATCTCTGTTGCATCATATCTTACTCCAATAATTGCATTTGCCCCAAGCTCTTCTGCGTGTCTTAGAAGCATTTCAAAAGAATCTTTTCTTGCTCTTTCACATAATTGTGTATAAAGAGTTATATTTCCTCCAAAGAGGGCTTGTATGCCTGCTCCGATATTTCCTATAATTGAACGAGAACGAACAATTATTCCTCTGACTATTCCAAGATTTTTTACAATCTTATAGCCCTCTATTGTGAAGGCAGTTGTAGTCATTTCAGGTTTCATTTTTATTCTTTAGTAATATGTTTGAGAGATTTATATATCTTTGTAGTCTTTTTTTGAGTTATATAAATAGAAACCTTAAAGAAAGCAAATAACCCCTATTTGTCATGGAAACTCATCTAGCTTCAATGGAGAATATAACTTGCTGGGCATTTAGAAAGTTATGCAGAGGAGCTTCTGATTCATATACGGGAGTGTTGAGTTTGACAAATCTTTTGAAAAGAAACAACACTTGGGATGAGATAGATTTGTTTTCAATTGAAGGACAAAGACAATGGATTCAGATTGCTACTTCAAAAGAGGTTGAGTGCGCATCTTTTATTAAAAAATTAGGGGAAGAAACAAAAAAACATCCTGAAAAAGATAATGTCTATGGAATTCAGTTAAATGCAAGTTGTCCGTCTCAAAATTTGATAAGAATAGGGCAGGGGCCTGCTTTGATAAAGCGAACAACTAAAGTATGCAATCTATTAAATGAATTATTAAAACAAAGCAAGTACAAAGTTGGAATAAAATTAAGACTTGGATTGAATGAAACAGAAGTAAAACAGAGAAAAATATTTGCTTTGCTTAAAGAACTTGAAAAAATAGCAAAAGATAACTCGAATTTCACAAATGTAGTAATTCATCTTAAGCATGCTCAAGAATCTTCTTCAAGTGAATATGATTATTCTCTTCTTAATGAGTTGGCTTCATATAATCTACCTATTGTAATTAATGGCGGGATAAAAAATTCAGATGATATAAAGAAACTAATGGAAGCTATATCTCCTGAGAATAAAAAAAATATAAAAGGTGTGATGATTGGCAGAGAAGCTTTGAAAAATCCTGATTGTTTTTTTGAGATAAATAAAATTGTTACTTTGGGCAGAGATTTGAAAGCAGAATTTAATGCTCTTTGCAAAGAGCATATGCCCAAACCAATTTATTTAGAAACAATTAAGGAAAAATGTGCTTGGACACATTGATAAATCACGAGTAAGAACATACTACTTTTTGATTAATGCCCCCGCTCTCGCAACCCCATCTGTTATGGTAAGTTAAAAATTAGCCAGATGAAGTTGCTCGGGATTTGAGACATTCAAGGCAGGAGTATATGGTGAGAAGCCTCTTGGAAAACCCCTTCCTAATAAGTTCTTAACTTTGTCAATTAAGTATCATTTGAATAATAAGAAGTAATCAGATTCTTAAAATTGCCTTCAAATAAGGGATATGCCATAAAGTATGATATGCTGAGATTAGTATCATTATTAATCCTAATTCAATATGCCAAAAGGTATTATTAAATCCAGTGTTTATTTGGAATAAGAAGAGTATTGAAGTTAGTGCTGTTGCTATAAATGTAATCAGAAGTAGAATATTCCAAATCTTTTTGTGTAAGACTATGTCTTTTTTACCAATAATAAAGTGGCTTATTAAGTAGATTATTGTGGCAATAATAGATATCTGCCAGAAATAGTATTTGTTTGAAAGGCTTTGGCTTTGAATGGGGCTGTTAAGGGTTAATTCTTGTGAATAATCGCAGATTTTATCTTTATTTGAGTCAGTATAAAGTCCACATTCGCCAGGATAAGTGTCATTTACAAGTCCCTTTGGGCAATCTATTGCTAATGCTGTTGAAGTTAATAAGATTATTAATAAAAATATTATACCTGTTTTTTTCATAGTTTTATGTTATTTTTTCAACTTATAAATCTTGTGAAAGAATATATATCCTATTCTTAATATTATTCCATATTGAGGGATACATTATATTGTGATTAGTAATATATAATTCTCATCATTTTATTATTTATGAATAAAAAAGCCCTTAGTATTTTTTCAGCAGGATTGCTTGCTTTATGTTCTACAGGTTGCATGGCGACTAAACAATTAACTGATTATAAAAAAGAAGGTTTTTATGCAGGGATAAATGCAAGAGGCGGTGTTGCTATTAGACAATATAATATTAAAAACATGGAAGAAAAAGAAGTTCCTGTTCATCCTGATGATGCTGGTTTTTTAACTGGTTCGACTATGATTAAAGCTGATAAAGGAACACATCCTACTATTGGATTAGGGTTAGAAGGAATTGCAGGTTATGAAAACTTATCTTTGGTTTCTGGAATCGATGCTGAATTTGGTGGTTCAATATCTTATAAAAAAAAGATACAACAATCTGATGGTAGAGGCAAGACAGGAGCATATCTTTACGACTCAGTGAGAACCAATATTATAAGTCCTGTTCCTTTTGTTGGAGCCAGATACGCTATTGGTGATCTTGAATTAAGTTATGAATTTGGATTTCCAATGACGACTTTTAAGAGGGAATGGGGGCATCATAGATATAATAAAGAAGAGCGTATTGGAAGAGAGAAAGACTCAGTTACAGGAAAAAGGCAGACTGCTGGCGTAAAATGGAAATTTGACAAAGATTTTTCAGCAGGATTATTTTATTCAAAAGAAGATTATAATTTGAAATTCGGCAAGGCAAAGTCTGCTTCTATTGGTCTTTTGTTCGGGTTTGATTTTTAACGTATTAGATAATTGTTAAATAATATATAATACATAAGAGGGCTTGACATGATTCCAAGGTCTTTATTTTTTTGAATTTCTTGAAGTTTGGGGGTTGGATTTTTTGCAATGTCTTTGCCAAGTTCACTAAACAAAAATGCTTGTCCTGTGCCTAATGCAATCATTCCTGTAAGCATTAATGCTATAAATAGTTTAGATGCTTTACCCTCTCTTTTAACTGGAACAGGTTCTCTTGCAAAATTCTTATTATATATTACTTCTCCTGTTTCTGGATTGTATCTTGCGTATCTTGTGTCATTTATTTTCATTTTATTTCTCCTTATTTTTTGTTAATATTGACAAGATGATGAACTATTTAAACCTTTTGGTTTTGTTACTACTTTAGAATTACAATATGCCCCCGCGGGACCCAATGGGGTTTTGTTATCCTGATGGGACTCCAAAACTTTATGCTTTTTGGCATAAATTAGTCAATTTGTCGATGCTGTTGGAGTTTATAAAACTTGTCGACTACGAGAGGATGACAGATTACCTATTCTAAGGAGGAATAGTATACTATGCCATAGCAAAGAAATTGACTAAACTATGCTACCACATAGCAAAGTTTATAATAACTATAATACAAACATTTATAAACTAATTTGTAATACAATACTTATGATTAAAGACGCGCTAATACTTCAAAAACGAGAATTAAACTCTCTTCTTAATGAGAAATATATAGAAAGAAAGGATATAAAATTAGACATTTCCCATTCATTAATTAAAGTAATTATAGGTCCAAGGAGGGCAGGAAAATCTTTCTTTAGCCTTCATATGCTTAATAAGAAAGATAAATTTGGGTATATTAACTTTGATGATGAAAGTCTAGTTGAAATAGAAGATTATAATGAGATTATTTCAGCTATGAATTCCTTATATGAAAATCCAAAAATTTTGTTTTTAGATGAAATTCAAAACCTGCCAAAATGGGAGCTTTTTGTAAACCGGCTTCAAAGACAAGGTTTTAATCTTATTATAACTGGAAGCAACTCACATCTTTTAAGTAAAGAACTATCCACACACTTAACAGGAAGATATCTTCAATCAGTTGTACTTCCATTTTCATTTGAAGAATACTTAAATGTTGATTCAAAAGAATTAACAACTGCAGAAATAAAAGAAAAACTCGAACTCTATCTTATTTATGGTGGTTATCCTGAACCATTAATAAAAAAGATAAACTATAAAGATTATCTTTCTACACTTTTTAATTCAATAATCTTTAAGGACATAGTAAAAAGATACAAAATAAGAAATGGGCAAGCCATAGAAAAACTTTCTGAGCAATTATTGTCTAATATCTGCAATGAATATTCTTATAATTCTTTAAGCAAGGTAGCTGGAATAAAAAGCACACATACAATTGAGAAGTATATAAGCTACCTAGAAGAGTCATTTATTTTTTTTAACTTAAAAAGATTTTCATATAAAGTCAAAGAGCAGATTTCTTCAATAAAGAAGATATATTGCATAGATAATGGATTTATTCATGCTAGAGCTTTTACTTCAAGCCAAAATCTTGGAAAATTATATGAAAACTTGGTTGCTATAAGTTTAAAAAAGAATGAACTAGAAGGTAAGATTAACTTTTATTATTGGAAAAATCAACAGCAGGAAGAAGTTGATTTTGTAATAAAAGAAGGAACAAAAATAAAGCAATTAATACAAGTGTGCTATAATTTGGAGAATAAAGATACTAAATCCAGAGAGATAAGAGCTTTATTAAAAGCAGGACAAGAATTAAAATGCAAAAATTTATTGATTATAACCTCCCATAAAGAAGGAGAAGAAGATGTAGAATGGTTTGGGATAAAAAGCAAGGTCAGGTTTATCCCACTTTGGAAGTGGCTTCTTAATAAATAAAAAAATCAGTCCCGGCATTGTCCGAAGACCATACCATGGAACATGTTAATATTATAATCTGCTTGGAGTTTATAAAATCATGCGTCGACTTGGGCGCCACAGATTAGTATTCTGGCCTTGTTCTACAAATCCAACCATGGCGGCACCTATAAGGGCTAATCTCCGGATTAGTTGCCCATTCTAGCAGAGTTTCATTTATTTTTGAAGAACTAACTGGTGAAATTTTTATTACTTTTTGAAAAGGCAATTCTCTTAAATCCACTATTCCTATGCTCTCTCTTGAAGTTTCCATATCAAGCTCATAAGACTTGCCATCATCTCTGAGCACTATTCCTCTATTTTCATATCCAGGCATTCTTATTAAATCTATTAAATGAAAATTTCTTGGTCGCCAATGAGTTTTACTCTCCAGATAAGATTTAATATCTCCCCAACTTAAAGTTTTTACTCTCCTATTTTCTCTGAAGTGAAAACCAAATCCTAGCTTATCTAATTCCTCTCCAAATTCTTTTCCATCATACTCTAAGACGCGAAAATCAAAAATAGGCATTGATTCATTAAACTGATCTCCTTCTTCGATTCCAACCACCTTTCTTCTAAGTCCAGCAAAAGGAATTCTATGTTGATCAATGTAAATTTCTACCAGCTCGTCATAAAAATCTCTTTTGTATCCTAAAGCTCCCTTGGATGTTGGGATTAATCGTGGCACGAGCCAACTATGTCCTCCTCTTCCAGGAATTTCATCATTAAACTCTCTTAAATTTACAGATAATAGCTCCAATAAGGCCCCTTTGAATTCACGCCTACGAGGAAACCATTCGAAGAAAGACTTTTCTAGAGTAAGATATAATTCGTCTCCATTTTCACCAAAATCTATTGGGGGGCCTACTCTCGGAAGATTAAAGTTCACAATTTCTGAATCTGTAGCACTTCTTATAAAAAGTAAATCATGGGACGTGTCTAAAGAAGGATAATTAGGACAATAACTTAATTTATAATATACTTGCCCTACCCTTTCGCTCCAATCTATTGGGCGAATAGAAAAATTATAGTCATTACGATTCTCGAACGGAAGGCTTTCTCCTTTTTGAAGAGTTTCTTTAGTTATGTATACTAGGCCCAAGGTTTTGCTTCCAGTTGTTTCTGCAGGTTTTAATTGGTCTTGATATTTCATGATTAAACCAATAAAATGCTGAATATATATAATCCCCATATGAAACATATGCTACATACGAAAGACTTAAATAGATTGAATTTCTAGTTGAATAATGAAAAGGAAATTAATATCCCAAAGAGATTCATTAACACTAACGCTCCCAAAAGAGTGGACAACAGCTCAAAATCTAAAAGCAGGGGATGAAATTGATTTGGGTATCTCTGAAGAATCTTTAATCTTAAATAATTATAAGAAAGAAGAGAAAAGGGAATATACCTTAGATATATCAAATCTTTCTGATGAATGTATAAGGAATGTTCTTAACTCACTATATATTTTATCTGCTACAAAAATTATAATTAGAGCTAATAAAGAATCTAAGCTTCTTCTTTGCAAAAAATTAACGTCTCTTTTTTTAGTAGGATTTGAAATTAGTGAAGAGAGAAAAGATGAAGTTGTTTTAGAGGCGTTAGCAGTGCCCTCTCAAGATAACTTTGACAAATTCTTCTCAAAATTCTGGAATTTTTTAGAGTTTGACTTAGAAGCTTTGACAAAAATGAAAGAAGACAAGGATATTGATTATAATGAAGAAATCAAAAGAGACACAAAGAAAGTAACTCAATATAGTAATATTTGCAAAAGAATTCTCCTTAACAATTTAATTAAAAATACTGAAAAATCAGTTTTATTGGAAGTGATTTCTTATTTAGAAGAAGTTAATCATCTTATCTTTCATGTCTTCCAAGATAATATAAAAATAACAAGAATAGAAGCAGAAGTTGTTAAAGAGATATTTTTTAGTATCCGCAAGGGATATTTTAAAAAAGATATCGCGGAGTTAAATCATGCACAAGAAAAAATTTTAAAATCTAAAAAAGATATACAAAAAAGCCCATATCTCTTTGCAATTATTAGAAATTTATATGGATTATCAAATATTATATTAGAATTAGCTCTTCCTATACAAAAACAGCAATAACAACAAATCCTCTCCTTCCAGTATTTATATGCCTCTTATTTTTATATGGATCTATTTTCATGTTCTAGTTAAGTAGCAGTTTTTTAAAAGCGACTGCTATCTTCTGCTTTACAGTCGGAGTCCCTGCAAAATCACAAAATCCCCTTATGCCCCCGCGGGGATTTGAACCCCGGTTACCACCGTTCTCTTTTGATTTGGCACAGCTGCTTAGAGAAGCACGAGTTTAAGCTTTCATCAAGTCAAACTCACTGTAACCAAACCCCCTTTGCATTGAGAGGGTGATGTCCTTGGCCTCTAGACGACAAGGGCTGTTACATTTAGATAGATGTCTATCATTTTTAAAGCTTATTAAAATAAAAATAAGCACATTAATAATAAATAAATCTTTTTAGACAATGTGATGAGCAATATTATTATACTCAAGTTTGTATTATTAACATTAATAGAATATTTTCATCTCTAGTTGTCTAGGCCTTTAATCGACTAGATAGACTGTATCATTAAGTCTAGCAATGTCCTTGACTTTCATACCTATTGCCTGTCCTACTTTTGCTTCTGTTATTTCTTTATGCTCTACTTGCATACTATCTATCTTTTGTTCGAAATTAGTTGTGCTTCCTTTTATTTTTATTTTTTGCCCGACCTTTATAGGGCTTGTAATTTCTATAACTGCAACAGAGAGTTTATCAAAGAAATGAGTTACTTTTCCAACTTCTTTCCCATATTCTTCTGGTGCAAGCATCGCCATTTGTTCTATTGGCTTTATCTCAACAATCTTGCTTCTCAAAGATTTTATAACTTTTAGAGGAGCTGTTTCAACAACTTTAGCTTTCTCTACTTTTTTTGCTTTTTTCACAACTTTTTTAGTTTTCTTAACAGGTTTAGACTTTTTAGTTTTCTTCACCATAAATTAATAATGCAATGCCTGTTTATAAAGTTTTGCAGACTGTTAAATTATGAGCAGGTAAACTCTATACAATGTCTGTTAAACTTTATTAATCATAAATGCTAATAAATAATATAATAAGCTATCTATTGATAAGGTTAATAAAGAGGTTTTTCTTTTATTCAATATGGAAAAGGTAATTATTTCAGATTTAAAAGGGCTGGAAAAGAAGAAAAAGCGTATGATTAGGGAAGGAGCAGGGAATTTACATGTTCTTTCTGACTTTGACAGAACATTGACATATTCTACTTTTAATGGTGAGAAAACACCTTCTTTAATTCATCAGCTTAGAAATGGCAATTATATCTCTAAAGACTATGCAAAGAGGGCACACGCCCTCTATGAGAAATATCACCCTATAGAATGTTCAAACATTCCTCAAGAAGAAAAAAACAAAAAAATGTTTGAATGGTGGGACGCACATTTTAAGTTATTAGTGGAATGTGGTTTAGATTTAAAGACAATAGAAAAAGCATCAAAAGATATTATAGAAGAAGGTGTTATAAGATTAAGAAAAGGGGTTGTAGAATTTCTTAAGGTGGCTGATAAAAACAAGATTCCAATTATAATATTGACATCTAGTATTGGTGAATTAGCTTCTGAATTTTTAAAACAACAGCAATTGCTTCTTGATAATATTTATGTAACTGGAAACAACTTAAAATTTGACGATAAAGGGAAGTTTATAGGTATTGATAAGATAATTCATGTTTTTAACAAACATGAAAGTGAAATTAAAACTCTTCCTGTTTATAAGAAAATAGAAAATAGGGGAAATGTTATTCTTTTGGGGGATAGTCTGGGAGATGTGGGAATGGCAGAAGGTGTTGAGCATGAAAATATTATTAAGATTGCATTTTTAGATGAAAGCGAAAAAGGAAGTCTTGAGAAATTTAAAGAAAATTTTGATGTTGTTCTTTTAGGAGATCCTGATTTTAGTTTTGTTAATAGACTTGTAGAAGAAATTCTAGGGAAATAATAAAATAGCCCTGCCAACTTGCACCTTGACTTCTTATATATATTTAATTGATCCGTTATACCCTGTGGTCTTGCCACAGGGTGGAAACTAAGAAAACCTATTAAACGCCATTCTTCTGTAATTTATATGGAAGAATTGCAAAAATCCTATCATAAAGTCTTTAAAATAAAATA
>Ga0247841_10003689_pt1 | contig 27728 bp, 24 predicted proteins | sample LaCruzMarch2015__2_FD_192410 | JGI IMG/M metagenome (GOLD analysis project Ga0247841, IMG submission 192410) | Freshwater microbial communities from meromictic Lake La Cruz, Castile-La Mancha, Spain - LaCruzMarch2015_18m | ecosystem: Environmental > Aquatic > Freshwater > Lake | place: Spain... | reverse complement strand
TTTGATGTGAATTTAACCAAGCGCGCAGATGAGGAGATGAGCGTGCTGGTTTTTCAAAAGTGGTTAACTTTCTTGAAGGGAGATGTCACAGATTGCTGGATCGTAACCGTTTTTTTAATGTACTGGATTAAGTTACCCGGTGAACCGGTGAGGGTATAATGCCCTGTAAAATAAAACGGACAATAATTGTGAAACTCTACATGTACGTGGAGAGGTTCAGCTTATGACGTCCCTTTTCATTCAGACGAATGAACCGTTAAAGGAGGAAAACAGATGAGCGTAAAAACGTTACACAAGATCCAGCAGGAGGGACTTGACGTACTGGTTGAAAAACTTGGCCCGGACGATGCAATCCGGTTCCTCCAGATCTATGAACAGGGAAGCGGTGATTACACCAAAGAACGAAAACAGTGGCTTGAAAAGGACCCGGACAAGTATCTTGCAGCAGTTCTTGCCCATGGAAAGAATAAATCGCGTGCATGATTTTTTTAGATCATTTTCTATTGGTTTTCTAAACCCGTCGAATTCGACGGGATTAAAAGTCGGATTTTGATTTTACGTATTGAGGAAGTTTGAATTGCGTACGTGGATTTCCCTAGAGTGAATTTTTCTAAAAAAATTTCTCGCACACAAAAAATATTTTCTGGATCTTTCCCGGCACAATTTCGCCACAAACTTTTCCCGGGAATTTCCCAAAAAAATTTTCCCTGCACACGCGACAATCACCCGGTTCGCGATTTTCCAAAAATGCCGCATCGCACCTTTCGTCAGATTCCTGTATCCAAATCCCTACCTCACGCAGCCGACCCTGAAAAACGGAATGAAAAAACAGCCCATCCTTTCATTCCGGTAGAGCCAAGCCCTACGGCAAATGATCGCTCTTCCAAAGATTCCAGCGTATGTCTCGGAGATCTTTTCATGCCGAACCAGCCTGCCTGGGTGCCACCCTCACATATGGCTGCACCGCCAAGTGGGACACCGGCAGGGTCCGGGAAAATATGTCCTGTAGCCGGACTTTGATGGAAAAAAATTTACAAAATTTGCCGGATAATTATCCAAAAAATCAAAATTTATTTTAGTTATGCGTTCAATGAAAAAATATTTTCCTGATTGCCCGAGCACGATAAAATATTTCTCGGACCTGATCCAGGTACTGTACGATTCCCGGCAGGCATTCTCACCGACGATATACGTCGTAGCCCCCTCCAAAATCACCCTATATTACAGTGCAGATCCGGGCTTCCACTGGAACCTGTCACGGGTAACTGACCTGTCCGGATCACATTACCCGTCACAGGTAGCCGACCTGTCACGGGTCAAATGACCCGTCTTGGGAGTTCGCCAGAAATCATGAAATTCACGTTGGTATCCGACGTGAGGATACTTCAGTTTTACCCCCAAAACAGCCCTTCCTTTCATTCCGGCATAGTCCAGCCCATTCCGTCAAGCGATCGCCCGTCCAAAAGCGCCTAAAGAGACATTTTTTCAAGCCCGATTCATGCCAAAACCAGGTAAACGGACGACATATCAGGGATATGATAAAACAAAGGACTTGGTTTTTCGCGAATAAGACATGGTTTGGGCAACCCGTACCTTCATCGGGTTAAGACTCTCCGACGGAGAAGTGAGTTCGGCAGAGTGTAGGTCATCAGGGTCCCGGGACGGAATGATCGATCCCAAAAACAGGGGTTCTTTTCCCTTTGACTGTTCTACCCTCCGCCCCCCTCCCACACATCAAGAGATCGTCTGCCATGTCTATGCGCTGTGTGAACGTGCGGCTGCGAATGAGCATGGTGGTGGTGACGAGCCGGAGGTGCGAGCGGTTGACACAGGCAGTCGTTAATGTCGCTGTGCCTTTCCCAATCAGATTGCTTCTGTCGTCCGCTTCCCGTGAGCCGTTTTCGCATACCGTTTCGAAAAAACAGTACCGCCCGGTACCGGATCCGAACTGAGGTGTACGGTAGATTTTCCCTTTCACAACAAGCAGGAGCCGCTCAAAATCTCTGCGAAAATATTTTCAGGAAATATTTTTTGCGCTCTCGGGAAAAAAATTATGTGCTCCAGGGTGCCGACTCATTCGTGCCAAGGAACTCAAGTGCATTCTTACCGTAATCTACGGGCGCAATGCGGGACCCGATATGCGGGAGTCCTTTATACCGCACGAGCCATGATCCGTTGATCTGTCCGGCTATCTGGACGGTAACCGTTTCTGGTGTCAGGATATCCGCTGTGCCCACAGCGAGCATGACACTCTTGTTGATCCTGGAAAGTCCTGCCCAGGATCCGTTCCAGACAAGGTTTGCCTGTGCTTCCTCATGGACTCCTTGTGATTGCGCGGGATCAACTGCACTCGATTCGATGACGAAAAGCAATGTTTTGGTCTCGGGGATCCGGATGCTGTAGGTCACGGAATCCAGAACCAGTTTCCGGACACGTGAAGGGTGATCGATAACCAACTGCTGCGAGACCGTGGATCCCATGGAGATCCCGTAGACATGCATGCTGTCGTAACCGAGAGCCGTCATCAGCCGGGCTGCATCATCTGCGTACTGGGAGATCGTCGGTGTTGCATTATTGTCACCGCTGAATCCCATTCCCCGGGGGTCATAGATGTAGACATGATATTTCGAAGCAAGGATTCCGATGAACGTGTCGTTCCATGAAGTACTCATGGTGCCGGCGAATCCTGGGATCATCAGGATGGGTTCACCGGATCCAAATTCGCGGTAGCCCAGAGAAACCCCGTTGACCTGGGCATATTTGACAGGTGTTGAATTGATCGATACAACCGGGACCTGCGGGTCAACTGGACATGTAGCTGCGGGTGTTACCGCCGGAACGTTTTGCGGCGGGCTGGTCGTACAACCGGCAGTACATACCCCAGCAATAAGAATCGCGATAAGGAGAACAATAGCCAGAGATTGTTTCATATTTTTTTCATGGGATGTATTGTTTATAAAGCATTCCGATTTAGCACGGGAATTATAGTCAAGAACCTAGAATCTACGACAACTTTAAAATTGAAATAAATTTTGCGGGGGCGAATCTGGAAAATGGAGTGGGAAATCTGTGGGTGTTTTCGCTCATCCACCCTGTCGAATTCCATCCAATCAAGACCATGAACCGGATTTTCGTCTGGCTAAACCTCGGAACCCACCTCCCGTTCTCCACTTCGTTTGCCGGTGATTTACACGGGGTTACCCTCGGCGCGATAGTCTTCGAACTGAACCTCTTTGCATCGGCATGGGCATGTTTTTCCCGTGGATGTATTCAACGGGAATCGGCAATCTGGTCGAACCGGGAACCTCACTAACCATTTCATCCGCCACGTTTCGTTACGGACCCTTGTCGTGCCTGCCTGCTCGGTGATCGGGATTCTGGTGGTATGGACGGGAAGTCCGTTCAGCACGGCGGTGTTCCTGCTCATTCCACCAGGCGACTTTTACTCTACTGGTACGTCAAACGGCGTGAGGCGGAAACTGCCGCGTAACCGGTTTTCAACAGAGCTGCTCCAGTAAAAAACCGCACGATAGGATCAATGGATGCCTTGAAAACAGGTATCCTCATTACCTCCCCCCACTTTCGCAATCCTTAAACATCCTCCAACGCAGATCACTATCCATGAATACAGCAGTCCTGCAGGTGGCACTCGATCTTCTTGAGACGAAGAGAGCTGTACAAATTGCACAAGAAGCAATCGAAGGCGGAGCAGACTGGATAGAAGCAGGCACACCGCTCATCAAGAGCGAGGGGATGCAGGTGATCCGGACCCTGCGGGATCAATTTCCTTCGACCACCCTCGTTGCGGATATGAAGATTGCCGATACCGGCGCGATGGAAGTCGAGATGGCAGCAAAAGCCGGTGCAGACATCGTCTGCATCCTTGCGGATGCGGATGATTCCGTCATCGCAGAAGCGGTCCGGGCAGCCCGGTTATACGGTATCCGGCTGATGGCGGATCTCATCAATGTGCAGGATCCGGTATCCCGTGCGGTTGCCCTTGAATCCCTTGGTGTGGATATCATCGGCGCCCATGTGGGTATCGACCAGCAGATGATCGGAAAAAGTTCCATCGACCTGCTGTCCAGTCTTTCCGGCACCGTGCATATCCCGATCGCCGTCGCGGGAGGACTCGATGCCGCCACGGCGGGAGAAGCCGTCAGCCGGGGCGCCAAAATTGTCATTGTCGGGGGATGGATTGTCCGTTCCGCCGATGTCACCGGTTCGACAAAAAAGATCCGGGAGGCGATGGACCACCCGGCAGGCACGCTGCTGGAGAAGAAGGATCCCGATCAGGAGATCCACAGCATCCTCATGCAGGTCTCCTCCTCGAATATCTCTGACGCGATGCACCGCAAAGGGGCGATGCCCGGCATCGTCTCGATCTGTGGGAACGTGAAGATGGCGGGACGTGCGGTGACCGTACAAACCTTTGCCGGAGACTGGGCAAAACCCGTTGAAGCGATCGATGTTGCCGCGAAAGGCGATGTGATCGTCATCAACAATGATGGCGGGGTGCATGTCGCCCCGTGGGGTGAACTGGCAACACTGAGCTGCATGCAGAAAGGCGTCGTGGGTGTCGTGATCGATGGCGCTGTCCGGGATGTCGATGATATCCGCGCGCTGAAATTCCCGGTCTTTGCCCGTGCGGTCGTGCCCAATGCCGGCGAACCGAAGGGATTTGGTGAGATCAATGCCGAGATCCAGTGCGGGGGGCAGCAGGTACATCGCGGGGACTGGATTGTCGGGGATGAAAGTGGTGTGGTCGTAATCCCCCGTGAACGTGCGTATGAGATTGCACGGAGGGCACTTGAAGTAAAAAAGACAGAAGCACGGATCCGCGAAGAGATCCGGCGGGGCAGTACCCTCTCGGTCGTGGCAGAACTGGTCAAATGGGAAAAAAAGTGAGACGTGATTAATGGAAGACCGAGCGCTCGAGGAGTTTCGCTCCGGATTGTTGGATCTTCGCGATAGCCTCCTCAACCAGATCCACCCGGAGGATGAGGACCGCTGCGTCCCTGCCCGAGTAGGCATACGAGTATTCAATGTTAATCTGGGCATCCCCCAGCACCTTGGCGATCTCGTACAATCCACCGGGGATGTCCTGCATCTGCACCGCGATCACATCCGTGAACGCAACGTTGAATCCCAGCGAGGATAATTTTTTGTATGCCTTCTCCGGATGGTCAACGAGTGCCCGCACGACGCCAAACCCGTTCGCTTCCGCGATACTGAATGCGAGAATGTTGATCTTCTCTTCTCCCAGCGCATGCGCAATCGATGCCAGTCTGCCGGGGCGGTTCTCTGAAAAAATCGAAATCTGTTTTATAATAAAATTTTTCGTGTCCATCACAATGACCTCTTATCAATCACTTTCTTTGACTTACCTTCATATCGTGGCAATGATCCCGGCTCGACAAGTTCGACATTCACATTCACGTTTAAGGAGTTTCTCAGCCGGTGTTCGACTTTTTCCCGGACCTTCATGATGTCCTGGATCTTATCACTGAATGATTCCTTGTTCAGCTCCACTTTTACCAGCATATCGTCAAGCGCACCCTTCCGCTCGACAATGATCTGGAAGTGTTGACCAACTTCAGGAATCGCCATTAACGCATACTCGACCTGGGACGGGAAGACGTTGATCCCCCTTATGATCAGCATGTCGTCCACCCTGCCCTGGATCCGCTGGATCCGTGGATGTGTCCTGCCGCAGGGACAGATCCCATCTTCAACCATCGTGATATCGCCAATGCGGTACCGGATCATCGGGAGCGCTTCCTTCTGGAGCATCGTGATCGTGATCTCCCCTTTCTCCCCCGGCTCAAGCGACTCGCCGGTCTTTGGATCGATGATCTCGACAAGAGCGATATCCGACCAGATATGGAACCCCTTCTGTTCGGCACATTCCGTGTACATCGGTCCGGAGAGTTCGCTTGTGCCGTAGATGTCATAGGCTTTGATGCCCAGCCAGTCTTCGATACGCGTCCGCATCCGGTCCGTCCAGGGTTCTGCGCCAAGGATGCCTGCACGGAGTTTTGTATCCTTCTTGATACTCACGCCCATCTTCTCTGCCACTTCGCCAATGTGGAGGAGGTATGACGGCGTGCAGGCGATCGCGGTGGCACCGAGGTCCTGCATTAGTTCAATCTGGCGCTCGGTGTTTCCGACACTCGTGGGAAGCACCGTGGCACCGATCCGCTCCGCACCGTAGTGCATGCCGAGCCCGCCGGTGAATAACCCATACCCGTAACTGACCTGAATCACATCGCCCCTGCCAAGTCCGATGGATGTGAGCCCCCGTGCCAGTGACGTAGTCCAGAGGTTTAAGTCATTCTGGGTGTAGCCGACGACCGTGGGTTTTCCGGTGGTTCCGCTTGAGACATGGTACCGCACCAGTTCGTCCTGCGTCGCCGTGAAAATCTTGTCCGGGTAATTGTCCCGCAGGTCACGCTTGAACATGAACGGGAGCTTTTGTACATCCGCAAGTTCCCGGATATCATCCGGGTGAACTTTTTCTTCCTTCATGCGGTCATTATAAAAAGGCGAAAAACTGTACAGGCGATATACCAGACTCTTTAACAGTTTGTACTGCATCTTCTGGAGATCCTCTTTTGGCATCTCCTCAATTCGCGGGTCCCAGCACTTCAAAATATCTCACCTCTCCGGTCAATTACTCGTTTCGATTTTCCCTCAAATCGTGGCAGCGAACCCGGCTCGACCAGTTTGACCGTCGTCCTGAGTTCAAGAACGTCGCGCAGTTCCTTCACGACCTTTTTCTGGATCTTTGCGAGATCTGCGAGTTCGCCACTGAAAAACTCTCTGTTGATCTCTACTTCAACAGTCATCTCATCCAAGTGATTAATTCTATCTACGTATACCATAAATTGATTTCCCACTTCCGGGATCTTTAAGAGGACATGCTCAATCTGGGAGGGAAATACGTTGATGCCCCGTATGACCAGCATATCATCACTTCTGCCCGTGATCCGTGCGATCTTCTTTCCCCTGCCACAGAGACACCCGTCCTCCATCAGCATGGTCACGTCCCCGGTGCGGTACCGGAGAAGGGGCATTGCCTCTTTCACGAGCGGGGTCACGACAAGTTCTCCCCGTTCCCCGTCACCTACACGTTCTCCGGTCTTTGGATCGATGATCTCCACAAGATAACTGTCGTGCCAGATATGGAGTCCGTCCCGTTCAGGGCATTCGAACGCGACGCCGGGACCGAACAATTCACTCAAGCCATAGGAATCATATGCGGTCACACCGAGCCGGGATTCGAGTGTGCTCCTGAGGGTTTCTGACCACGGTTCAGCGCCGAAGATACCGGTCTTTAACGTCTTGAACGTAATTCCCGCCGCTTCTGCAACTTCGGACAGGTGCATCGCGTAACTTGGCGTGCAGTGGATTGCCGTCACGCCGAAATCATTGATCATCTCGATCTGGCGTCTGGTATTTCCTGTCGCACTGGGAATGACTGTCATACCAATCTTTTCCGCACCGTAATGAAACCCCAGTCCCCCGGTGAACATCCCGTAATTCACCATGTTCTGGAAGACGTCGTCCGCGGTGATCCCGATCATCGTCATGTTACGGGCGATCAGTCCTGACCAGCTGTCAAGATCCTTTCGTGTGTACCCTACTACCGTGGGTTTTCCGGTTGTGCCCGATGTGGTGTGAATCCTTACGATCTCTTTTAGCGGTACCGCGAAGAAACCGAACGGGTATCCATCCCTCAGGTCCTGTTTTTTTGTTAAGGGAAGTTTCTGGATATCATCAAGTGTCCTGATATCCGATGGTTTGATCCCGGCACGAGCGAAACCAGCCCGGTAAAATTCGACATTGTTTGCCTGATGCAGGGTTTTTTTCAGGCGTTTTAATTGAAGTGCCGCCAGTTCGGCAGGGTTCAATGTTTCAATTTTTTTGTCCCAGAACATCCGCTTCCTCTGTTATGCTATTACATGACATACTATTTATGGCACTTCATGCCCGTGTATTCCATCGTTTTATGCCGTAAAAAATCATTCGTTTTTGTGCTGTGAACCCTCCCGGAATTTTACCGGATGGTATTTTTTCCGGTCGTCCCGTGGTGGTCCGGGTTTCGTTCGCTGTGTTGCGTGGCACCGGATTTTATCGAAAGAATGGCATTCACAAAGAGACAGACCCAGATGATCTCACGGCAATGTGACCGTGATCCCGCTTCGAGTATTGCCAGACTTATCATAAAAACGATCCGTAAAACGATCAGTTAAATAAGGAAAAAAGGGTAGTAATTAGATTACATTACGGGGTTTGTTTTTGGAATTTATGATAAAGGATGCATCCTGGTTGACGGTATACGGGTTTGGTGCCCATATCAAATCCACGCAAAAAAACCTGGTCATCTTAAAGAAGGGTGTAACCGAGGAATATCCCATCGAGCGGGTGAAACATCTTCTCGTGATCGGGGGACATACGATACACTCAGCCACGATCCTGCACCTTATAAAATCCGGGGCATACATCTCGTTCTTTGAGGCAGACGGTACACCGGCAGGGATCATCCGACCCTGGGGCGATCGGACGCAGGAACAGATCCAGATGCTGCAACGGAATCTCCCGCGTCACCGGTATGCCACCATCATAGCCCAGGCAGCGATAAAATCCCGGCTTCTTGCGGTGGACCGGCTCTCGGAACGCCGTGGTGCTACGTTGTTCTACGAGGGTGAATCGCAATTTCTTCATACCTCGTTAAACGAACTGGAGTACTTGATCAAACTCGATGAAATCCGGCGCCTGTCCAAACTGAATACGGACATGTACTACGAGATTCTTTCCCGGAACATGCCGGAGCAATTCGGTTTCCGGCGCCGGACGATGCGCCCGCAGTGCGATCCCATCAATGCGCTTTTGTCCTTTGGCTATGCCATGCTGTTCGGCAACTGCTGCGTCTCGATCATCGGCGCCCGACTCGACCCGGATATCGGGTTATTATACGATGGCACCTCCGGACTGGTGTATGATCTGATGGAGTCATTTAAGGCAGAGATGATCGATATGCCGGTCTCCAGGATCGCGGATGAACTGCTCCGCGCGGAAGATTATGAACTGACCCCGAACCGGTGTATCCTGTCGGATGATCTGGCGAAGCGACTGACAAAGATTTTTCAGGTGACAATCGACAATGACAAGATCGATGCACAGGTCGGGAATTTCTACCGGGCGATAACAGAGAATGAACCTTTCACAGTAATGTACTGATACGACTCTCATTTTTAATGATAGAAAATTCATCAAACGCTTTGGGTAACACTTCAGTCGTTTGCAGATCCCGGATGATCGCACGCGGGCATCCATAAAGCATTGAGATAAATTTTTCGAGGATCATGGGATCTGCCGTCGCAAATATCTGCACGTGCCCGTTGGAGAGATTCATCACCGTGCCCGTGATATTCAGGTCCGTGGCAATCCTTCGTGCACACGCCCGGAATCCCACCTTCTGGACTCTGCCGGTGATCAGGATTTCAATGGTTTTCACGGGATTCTCCTCTTTTATATTCGCTAAAAACCGGCATGCCGGTTTTCATTCTCGGACTGACTCTTTCCTGGTCATCGAAATTTTTTGGATTGTACCTTATGTTGCGTTCCTGTCATTGTCGTATATTCGCGTAACGTTTTATGTTATCGGTATGCGTTTTTCGTGTTACGGAGGGTTTCGTGGTGGTTTTGTTTCTGTTCCCGGTTCATTCGTGGGTCGAATAAAATTATGGTTTTGGTGACTGGAATCTCAAATCCTCGAAGGGATAAGTGCCGACGCAACCTGTTCTCGTAATTCCGCAAAGAATTCATCTGCCTGTGTGATGTTCTCTGCATCGACCATAATCCGGATCAGGGGTTCGGTGCCGGATGCCCTGACGAGCGCCCAGTAATTTCCCCTTCGGATCTTCAGACCGTCCGTCAGGTCAATCTGTTCATGGGAATATTTTTTGGATAACTGGGCAATAACCTGTAATCCATCCGGAGTCGGTATCTTCTCTTTTTTCATGATGCGCCGGGGCAATCCGGCGATCAGGGTCGAGAGGGGTTGTTGTGCCCTGGCAAGGATTGCCACCATCATCGCCGCAGTCATACCTCCGTCGCGGCAGAACTGGTGGTTGGGGAAGATCAGTCCCCCGTTCCCTTCACCGCCAAAGATCACCGTCTTTTTCTCCGCGATCAGTTCCCGCATCTTCCGGGCAACGTAGATACTGCCAACCGGTGTATAGACGACATCCGACCCGGCGGCGGTTGCTACCTGTTCCACCATCTGCGAGGTGCTCACCGGTGTGACGAGTGTTCCCTTCTCCTGTTCGCAGATGAATTTGGCAACCAGCGCAAATTCCTGGTTCTCTTCAACAAATTGTCCGGTCTCGTCCACAAAGACTGCGCGGTCTGCGTCGCCATCGTGCGCCACGCCAAACGCCGCACCGCTCGCTTTGACGAGAAGAGAGAGGTTTAAAAGACCGTCCGGGGAGGGTTCGGGCAGGCGTCCGGGGAACGTGCCATCCATGATGCCGTTGATCGTGAGCACCCGGCACCCCATTGCCGAGAGAATCCGGGGGGTGGACTGGCATGCCGGTCCGGAACCGGGATCCACAACGACCGTCATTCCATTGCCCGGTCGGTTGGGGAATTGACTGGCGATGGCGTTGACGTATTCATCCACGGCGTGGGGAGCGGTGGTTTCCCTGCCCACCCGGTCCCAGGATTGTACAGGGAAGGTGCGACCGAGGATCAGGTGTTCCAGCTGTATGGTCTCGTCATCGCCCATCTCCGTACCGTCCGGTTCGATAATCTTTACGCCATTGTATTCCGGCGGGTTATGGGAGGCGGTGATCATCGCACCACCATCATAATGCTCCCGGACAATATACTGGAGTGCCGGCGTGGGGAGAATGCCACAATCGACCACGTCACACCCGGTGGCGAGGAGCCCGGCTTTAATCGCGCCCGCAAGGGTATCGCCCGAAGTACGGGTATCCCGTCCAACCGCGATGCACCCTTTTCGCATCGTTCCGAGAGATTCCCCGATGCGGAGCACCAGTTCGGGAGTCATATCTTTTCCGATCACTCCTCGGACGCCGTTCGTCCCGAACAACTGTTTCTTGTTCATGAAAACACCGGAGAACCGATCGTGCATGTGGAGATCCCGGCAGGATCCGGAGTATATACAAAAAGAATCGTGCGGGGTATATCCGTGGCATACTGCCCTGATCGCAGATCCCTGGTCGTTTCGATGGAACCGGATGCTCCTGTGTTCACTCGCTCGTTTGCGGGTGGCATAAGGGCATCAGGACTTGTTTTTTTCACTGGTGGCATCATCCTTTTAGATCCATTCAGCTTTTTCCCTATAATAGTCTTCGAACTTGTCGAGCGAGCTGATCACCTGATCGACCGTTGGATTCCGGAGCACACACGGGTCGCTCGCGAGATCGCCGATGACAATCTTCGGGAATGATCGTGCCTTGAAGCCTTCAATGATCACGTATGCCATCCCCGTGGTGCAGAGCAGATCGAGCATGGCATCGAGATCGTTATTGTGTATAGCAAGGACTGCTTTATTCCCGTCGATTCCTACGGAAATATCCGCCCCGGCATCAAAAAAACCGGTGGTGTCCTTTCCTTTTTCCAGCTGGTATTCATGATCTCCCAGGTGTTTTATCCCGGCGACTGTCCCGAGTTTTTTGAGTTCGGGTATGAGGGTCCGGATGAATGTGGTCTTTCCGCTGTTTGATCGACCGATAATATGAATGATCTTCATGGGGGTGTCTCCTGTTTTCCGGTGGGGGAACCGGCAGGTTCCTGTGCCGGCTGACGTTTGGTATCCGGCAATGGATCCGCCGGAGTAGTTGTATGCGCTGGTTGAGGTTCATCCGGGGGTGTCAGATCCGGTGACGCTGGCTGGATCGTGTTGACCGGGTTTTGTCCAGTGACCGGTATGGCGGGTGTTGCAGGAATACCCGTGAGCGGGTTGACCTCAGGAGTTACTTGAACCTGTACGGGTGTACCGGTTTTTTTCCGGGACTGCCGAGGGGTGACGGGGGTTGGGTGGGCTGCTGCGGTACTCGCCGTGGGTGCCACCACCTCTGTATCGGAACTTCGCGTCTTTAAGATCGTCTTCGCGGTCTCGCCGACACTTCTCATCACGTTTGAGATCCGATCCTCAATGTCTATCTCATCATCAATGTCTATCGTGGTTCCTTCCACTTCCAACAGGAACCGGGAGACCTCACTTGCCTCAAACAGAAGATCATCCAGTTCATCGGTGGAAAAAAATCCGCACATCGCCCCGTAGAAGAATGTGGCACCGGATTTCCGCACCTTCTTCTTGAATGAGTGTCGTGCCTGGTTGACTGCCTGCGGAGTGTACGGTTCTTCCATGAACGGGACAAGTTCGGGAAGGTGTTTTCCGATAAATGTCATCTCGGCACCGTTGGCGGTTCGGAAATCCGTGCAGAGCCGGGCAAGCGCCCATTCGCGTGCGGTGATGTAGGTTCGTTTCCGTAAAAAAAAGTTCACCTTCCGGTACGTGGCACCATCGACTTTTTTGAATTTTTTGTATTTGTTGATCTCCTGCTGAATGGTTGATTCGTCCATAGGTTTTCCTCAAATTTTTGGTGTATGAAAAAAATATTTCTGTCGTTTCCGGCTGAAAAATTTTCAACGGCATAGTATATAGCAGTATGTGGTTTATAGTCTTCCGAAATGGCTGTGTTTTCGTAGAATTTCCTCTAAATCGACATGCACAACATGGGAGTATGTCCCCGCACGCATTTTGCCAGATTCCCGGATTGATGGATCAGATGTTATGCGCCGCCCCGTTATCAGAAAAAATTCGGGAATCCTGCTCGACTGTATTCCCGATGAATCGTTGCCAGAAGAAAGCGATCACATGAACATCCGGTCTGCGGGTTTTGGCACAATCGCGAATTGGTTGTGCAGGATCAACCGGTTTTTCCGGTCAATGGATGTGGTTGCCGAAAAGAAAATACGTTTGTCCGAATGCATCAGGAACAGGATCAAGACGCAGGCAACCAGAGCGGGATAATCCGTTCGAGCTCACGCACTCCACACGTTCTTCGTTGCCGGGGACCGACGACCTGACATCCTCCCGACCCCTACAGGTTTCGGCTCGACGATATGAAAACCGGTATGCTGATTTCATTGATACTTCACGAAAAGCTAATCACGGAGGGTTTTTGCCCCCGCTAGAGCAACGGGAACTCCTGCGTTCTCGTGATTCCTCTGGTGCAACAGGGAACCAGACTTCTCAATTGTGGGAAACAACCAGAAACCCGAAAGGGCATTCCTTCACTGGGACACGAGGTCGTATGAAGAACAAAACCCTCATCATCGGAAACGTGATGGTGAAAAAAGAGGAATATTCGGGTTATACTCCGGAGCTGGAGATGACATGACGAACCTGGGGAATGGTATCCAGGTTGTCAAATTCTTCGACTGCACCATCCGGGAAATGGATACGGGTCACGGCAGGTGAAAAGTCCGGGCTGATAAACTTCGCGAACCAATACTGGTCGAGCACCTTTTGCGCCTCCTTAAACGAGAGTCCCGGGGTGACGATTGTCACGATCCCGTTTTTATCCTGTCGGCTCGCGAATTCCTTCACGGACAACTGGAGATGGTTCCCCGACATCCCGGTGATCTCTACCGGTTTATTGAACTGGGATATGAGTGCTTTCTTCAGCTCCGCACCGGGATCTGCGATCCGTGCGAGCACGACAATATTCTCGTACCATGTGAGATCATAATCAAAATTGATTACGCTATCTCCATTTTCCTGGACCGTGATATCGAGGTTCTTTGCAGTGAATGCCTGGACAGGACACGCTGCAACGATGAAAACCATCGTTAATATGCCCAGAAGGAATAATGAATGCTTCATACTAACCTACCAATCATGATTGTTTCTCATGGCACAAGATAAGGTTTCCGCCGGTTCATCTGCCAGTTACGTTCCGAAGTTCGTATCCCGGTTTCCTGGTGTCTGATCCATTCATCAAATCCCTTGAACCGTTGGGTTTAGTCTTATTGGACGGAATGTCGGTGTGGCACATTTCTCCCCACATCATTGGTGGTACAAACCTGCTGCCGGGTACCGGTTTCTTTAGTCGTATTGGATCGTGAAAGAACCTGGGTGCGATGTGACGTGTTCATCACCGTGATTGGGTTTGATCTGGCATGAGATCCCAGGATTTTGGGGTGTGGCATTTTTTTGGTGTATCCTGAAGTAATCGTAGTATCCCCGGCACTTTTATTGCCTTCGGATTTTTCGCGAATCGCGTCACCTCTCACTCATCCGATCGTCCGTTTTCTGACGTCATTTTAGTGGGGCTGTCAGGGTGGCACATTTGCCTGATTGCGCCGGGAGGTTCTGTGAGCCGGGGGGATTGTTCTGCCCGGGGATTTCGGGCGGTTGGGTAACTCCAACGCAGGTCTACAAACGGTAATTGAACCGCACCATGATCAACATTTGGGGGTGGCGTCCGTGATTCCACTGCGCGGGATGTGCTCCCTCACATGTCCTGTTCAACGGGACGGTAATGATACCAGCGCTTTTGGCGGCAACAGTTCATAGAACCATTGTTTTTTACGAGAGATTTAAGGCAGGAAAAATCCATAGAAATCCTCCTGAACTTCAAGAGGACTCTTTCGTTTTAAGCGACGATCTTCCCCTGCCGGAAATCCATGCAATCGGATATTAGCCCGACTGACCATCATCTGGGTTGCTGATCAGCAGGCAATGGTGCATCACTACCCTATGAAAATGCAGACCACTTCAACGCTTGGCACGTGCCTGAAAGATCCCGATTCCCCGGAACCCCGTGAAGTTCGGTGCGCAGCTATTCGATGGGTGCAGTTTTGTGGTATTGGGGGCTCTCCGTCGTGAAATCCACCCTGGAAAAATTGTTGCACTAGAGGGCGATTCCCGGCGGTTTTTCCGTGTCTGCGGTTGAAAGTATGTGATAAACTGGAATCTGCCTTTATCACATAAACTATATAAAATAACGAAAGAAATAATGAATTATCATGCCTATGAGGGGTCACGGGTTTGTTATGTGCAGTCCTCTGACTAAAAATCCTTGTCCCCTCGCAGGTTCCGGTACACACGATGAACACGGGTTCGCTGACTATCTCAAACATGATGGAGATGGTATTCTCCCCGAATGCCCGGATCTGAAGGGGACTCAATCGGTTTTACTGCCGACAAGGATGAACCCCTCCGCGCAGTGAGTGCATTTCCCTTGGAACAGAACACCGTACACGAACAAAAGAGATAATTTCGCAGAATAGGTATTCTGCGAAAACCTTTAATTCTTTGAGATATGATAGAATAAAGCATGGAAACCGGTTATTTTTCTGAGTGGCTCAAAAGTTACCGGGACTACCTGCGGATGCGCAACTATGCACCCAACACGCTCGAGAGTTACGAGCAGGTGATCAAACATTTTGCATATTATGTCTGGCTACGCAGGCATACCGATGTGACAAAACTTGTTTTTTACTGGAAAGATTTCGACAACGCCCGTCTCGACACGGATGTTGATGTAAAACCGGTTATGATTACGGATTTCCTTTCGTTTGTCTCATCGATGCAGACCTACAAACCCAAAACCTTCCACCGGATCATCTCAACGCTCAGTTCATTTTACCGGTTCCTCTATACTCAGGGAGCCGTTGTCGCGAACCCCATCACGGGCATCGAGCGTCCCAGAATCAAACAGCAGGAGATAAAATATCTCAAACACAGTCAGGTAATCCGCCTGATCGATTCAATTGAAGATCCCCGTGATAAACTGATCGTCAGGATGATCTATGCCACCGGGGTCCGGGTCTCTGAACTCTGTAACATGAATATTGAGGATATTGATTTTGAAGAACACACGATCCGCATCCTGGGAAAGGGTGACAAGATCCGGATGGTGTTTGTCGATGACGATACGCTGCTCGATATCACCAAATTCATCGGCACAAAAATTGAAGGGGTCCTTTTTGTCGGACAGCAAGGCAACCATATCTCCGCACGGGCAGTCCAGTATATCTTCAAACAATATGCCCCGGCTGGCATCACCCCCCATAAGATCCGGCACAGTTATGCAAGTGAGTTATACCGGAGATCCAAGAACCTCCGGGTCGTCCAGGAGAACCTTGGACACTCGTCCATAAAAACCACAGAAATTTACCTGCATACCGATATCGATGAACGGCGAAACGTCTACCAGCAGTTTTTCCCGTTAGGGAATCACTATGAGAAATCATGAACGTGTGTGAAAGAATTCGCGGATGAAAACGTTCCTGACATAAGTAGTCCCCAGCAATCACTCATCCTGTCATATGTTGGCATCACGCGAAATTTTCTGTATTTCCATGCACCGTATTCCTGCACTGTCAGGTGTGGGGATAACCAATTTTCTGGTGGGGTGTTGATCGAAAGGGTCAGTCCCGTTGGTTTTTCCCACGCCCCGGATCATCTTTCCCGCAGGAAATCCCGATCGTGAGCTGCGCTGGGTTTCGTTTGAGTGTCAAGGTTCGTCACTATGCGGTGATTCCTGGGAGACAACCCCCGCACTCCAGATTGGAGGGAACTGGATGTAACGTCTTAAAATGTCGGTAAACCGGTCGTTCCCGCTCGTTTATCTCTACACGAATGAGCACTATGATTTTCATTCATGCCTTGTCCATATGAGTGTGCTCCCCTCTCCTCTTTCGCGTGATGCTCTGATGATGGTGTTTCCATTTGGTAGTGGCTTAACGTTGTTACGGCTTTTAGAGGTTTTAAATGAAACAAGGCAGACTCATAGACCGGGTTTTTTTGGAAATCTCTTCGTGGAGAATGTTTACGTTCCCCATGAGATTTGGGGGGAGCTAACCAATTAAGGCATGGTACAACTTCATGTTGCGATAGTCCTTGGGTCATCTCTTTTGGGAATGTTCCGGTGCATCAGGTTGAGTGTGATCCTTGCCGGTGTATGTTGGGTGAAGCGATGTGTGGAATTGTCATCACCTGTATTCCCAAAGAGCAATTACTTCAGATATGATCTTTGCCAGCACTTGATCTTGATCTCCCTTTGCTGCATTGAACCTGAAACCCGTGCAAAATCGTGCGTGGAATGCCATGACGACATTCATGATTTCGACGAAGATAGCCCCATGGATGATCAACAATGTGGCAGAACTGGTGGCACGCGGATTATCCTCCGGTTAGTGCCGTCATACACTACGATGGTGTTTTTCATTGATCTTCGCTGGATGAATGGGCTTTTCCGGAAGATTGCATTCACCAGAAGATTGCCACCATTGAATTGTGTGGATAGTTTCCCCCCATGTAATGGATTGATGCAATCCTCCATGGAGTTCGAGTTGACAAAACTGTCTGCCCCAATGGTGATTTCACGCGGATTTTTGGATTTTCTGCCTTCATAAACTATAGGATGCTATACGCTATCGTATCTACAAAAATTTCTAAAATCCTCCAATCCTGCGAGATATCCGGAAATGCCGCGAACAATTTCCATCTCCGGAAAATCCACAAATCTGTTGCGTCAGATCCAGCGGTATCCGGAAAAACTGATCAACGAAAAAAGCCGGCGTGACCCTGTGCAAAAAATCTCGCGCCAAGAAAATCCCGGAAAATTAAAAACACCTTTCCGGCTTTTATATGGATTGAACAAACCGGTAGTGGTCACCATTGCTTTATTAGACACCATTCCCAATATTACTGCCACAGAAAACCCCCGTAGTGTAGCGGTCAATCATGCAGGACTTTGGATCCGGCGACACCAGTTCGAATCTGGTCGGGGGTATACTGACGCAAAGTTGGCGTCATCATACCATGATTACACGGCACTGATCTATGGGCTTGAGGGGAGAAAATCTGCCGATGTAGATTTCCATTCGAAGACAGATACAATAGACACGGGGCTGTGGCTTTCGCCAGCAATTTTATATCCATCTGTGCACTGATTGTTGATAGTGTTCGTACTTTTGCCCGAATATCTTTTGTAAATTTCTCTCTTCAAATGGGATGATGACAACGTGTATCACAGAAAAACAAATAACAGGTGCAATAAACGCCGTTATTGAGCCAAAAATAATTGCTGCACCTGAAGTTGTGATTACATATGCGAGATACATCGGGTTGCGGGAAAGAGAATAGAAGCCAGTTGTGATAAGCGTTGATGGTAATCCTCCCGGATCTGTCGATGTGTGTGTTGCTTTAAGTATCGAAAGAGTGTAAATCGCCAGACCAAGACCTGCAGCAACAACTGCCCACCCGATCAAGTTGACAGGATGGGGGATAATTTCAGTAATGGGGAGAACATGGTCTAAAAAATACGCTAATAGAATCGAGCCAATGAGGGTTGCATCGGGAATCGAATTATAGATTTTCTAGCTCATGATATTCTTTGACTTTTCTTTTCATCCCCAATATCATTAACGTGTCATTCACACTTTTCGGGGATGGGATCAACAATCGGTTTTGGGGCAGTTGAACGACATAAGCCGGTTGCGAAGCTGTGCGAAGCATGCGCCGCACCGCACTTGGTGTTCCTGCCAAAGCTGATCCGGTGGATTATGAAGGCAGATGCGAATAGCGATGTCGAAAAATTTCCTAAAACGCGAATGAACGCGGATGAACGCGTATGCGTTCGCATTCAAAAACATGAAACACGTGAAGCGTTTTTCATAGGAACCGCCGATGAGCTGATGATGGCACAAATATACAGCATGAAAACGGCGGTAACCGTTTTCATAAGAATTGCCGATGAACCGACGTCGTCACAAGCATACGTAATGAAAATGCCGCGAGGTATTTTCATAGGAACCTCCGATGAGCTGATGATGGCATAAACATACAGCATGAAAACGGCGGTAGCCGTTTTCATAGGAAATTCTCCTCCTCCTCCAGGTCTGATGACCTTTCCGAGATCGAAGCGTTCGGCAAACGAGTAGGTGAAGAAAGCGTTCCGGACCAGGTTTGTGGCGTCAGTGCAGCACGTGGTGGCGGGGATTATCGTGATGGGGGTGTGATATACAGGAGAAGCGTGATTTCACACATTATTTTGTATCGGTACACTGGCATGCTGCCTTCGGCACGTTGATCTCAAACCGTGCCCCCGTGCCCGGCATACCGGTCTCGGTGATGGTGATGTTCGTTATGGTGAGGATCTCCCGTGCAAGCCAGAGACCCATGCCGGTATTCTTCCCGAACCCCCGGTCAAATATCCGCTCTTTCTCTTCAGCCGGAACCCCCACCCCATCATCCTCGCAGATAATAGAGCAGCAATCAGCAGATTCCTCTGCGGAGAAACGGATCATTGTCATCTTCGGACCCCCGTACCGGAGTGCGTTATCGACCAGGTTGTAAAAAACCTTGACAATCAAAGAATCGGCGAACACTTCCGTATTTGCGGGAAGATCGTTTTTCACGAGGACATTACCGGGCGAGATATCTTTTACTGCCGTGTCTACCAGTATCCGGCAATCCTGCCTGAGGGGAGCACTCACGCCAATTTGTTCGTAGTGTTTGGTGAACTGGATCATGCTGGATATACGGCTCCATGCGTCTCCGATCCGGGTGAAATATTTCTCATACGCAGGATCCGGAATTTCCTTGTGTAATCGCGTAAGAAACCCACGCGCTATCAATAGTTGGTTGTTAATATCATGTCGGGTGATACCGGAGAGCAGATTCAGTTTGTTGTTTGCCTGTTTGTAGGCAGCCTGAGCCTGGCTGAGTTCGGCAGTTCGTTCAATAACCCGCTTCTCCAGTTCATCGTATAATGTCTGGAGTTCTTCCTGTACCCGTTTCTGATCGGTCATAGATCTTGCGAGTTTCAGGTTACTGTAACTGAGCCGGGATATGAAACCGGAGACCTTTACCAGGTAGTCCATCGTGTAATGTATCTGTTCGTGGCTGAAACGGGGGACAGAGTGGAGAGCCGCAATATATTTTTCACGGTCAAACCCGAACTCTTCTGCCTGGGCAACAAAGACAGCATCTTCGATGATATCATCATCATAGAAGAACTGCCCCGTGTAAACATTGCCGATATGCTTGTCTCCGATAAAGAGCGGTGTCACCACGTCCCATACGTTGTTCCTGCACTTGTATGCGACACACTCGCCGGGTTTCAGATTCTGGGCTAAATAGAGGTCACTTTCCGTGCAGAACCGGGCAGATCGTTCATTAACACGGTGGAATTTTTTACAGATATCCTTCCAGCCGGAAGATTCAATCACGTTCCCTTTCAGATCAACGATTGCAGTAACCATGCCGGTCAGCTGGGAAAAATCATCCATCAAGGACTGGATTGCCGGGATATCGAGGATGTTGATAAGATCCAGGTCACTGATATCCGTATCGGGTAGTAAGATCGAATCCAGTTTTAACTTCAGTCGCTCCTCGCTCTTGCGCAGAGCTGCTGTCCGTTCCTGCACCCGGATCTCCAGTTCATCATAGGCTTTTTGTAACGCCTCCTCTGCCCGTCTGCGTTCGGTGATATCTGTAAGGAAGAGCGTGAGCCCGATGACATTCCCGTTCTCATCCGTGACAGGGTTGTAGATATCTTCATACCACCGGCGTTTGAATGCTGTATCGCCATATACCTCGATCACGTTGAATGATTCCCCTGCAAGGGCACGGTCGAAATTGATGACCGCTTTTTTACGGTCTTCAGGAAGCCGTATATAATCGGGCATGCTGTTCCCGACAGCAATGTCAACCCCCCAGATCTGTTTCATGGTCCTGCGGTGGTTCTCATTGAAAGCCGTGTACCGGTACTGCCGGTCAAGAGCAAAGATAACAACATCTTTCGGGCTCTCAACCACGCCTTTGAGGATAGCAAACGATTTCCTGATCGATTCTTCTGCCTGTTTGTGTTCTGTCACATCATCATAGATAGCAACGATTTCACCGGAAGGCAACCGGTAAACATAGTTCTCCCGCCAGCCGGCAATCCGTTCATCCTTGTATCTGGACAGGGGATGGCGTTCGGGTTCTCCCGTGCGCCAGACCCTCCGGAACACATCCATGATCCCGAACTCAATTACACCGGGAAATATCTCACTGACAGGTCTGCCCATGACGTCCTGTTTTTTGGTTTTATCAATTTTTTCCGCGCCGGGGTTGAAATCAACGAATACGAAATCCGCCCCGTCATCCACAGCCCGTAAGACCGCAACACCACTGCTCATGGAATTGAAGAGGTCTCTGAACCGGCATTCACTCTCCCGCACGACATCCTCCGCCTGTTTGCGTTCGGTGATGTCCCGGTCGATCCCCCGGTACCCAAGGAAGGTATGATTGGTATCGAAGAATGGTACACCACTCGTTTCAAGAACAATGTGCCTGCCATCTTTGTGCAGGTTGATATTCTCCAGACCGGTAAATGGCTTCCGGGCAGTGATATAACCGGAGAAAAGGCTGGCTACTTTTTCAGATTCTTCCGGCGGCATCAGGTCGAACGGTGTTTTACCGATGACCTCATCCGGCACATATCCCAGTAAATCCCGGATCTTCGGACTGACGTATGTATATGCGCCCGTGGAGTCTGTTTCCCATATCCAGTCGCTGGTGGTTTCGATGAGGTGCCGGAACCGCTCCTCGCTCGCGCGCAGCGCCTCTTCTGCCTGCTTGATTTCCGAGACATCCCGTATCGTGATAATCAGGTATTCTGTCCCACATACATGGATCGTTGATGCGGAACATTCAGCAGGAAAATTTTCCCCGTTTTTTCTTCGGAGAATGATTTTGGACCGGTCAACACGCCCCTCCTTTCGGATCTCCTGTATCAGAACAGCCCGGTCATCCGGGTTCACCCAGATTCCGAGATCAAGGGAAGTCCTTCCAAGGAATTCTTCACGAGTATACCCGAATATATGTTCTGCGGCTTTGTTCACGTCAATAAACCGACCGGATTCCAGTTCGCTTATCCAGATGATGTCCGGGCTCTGGAAATAGACCGTGGAGAACTTTTCCTGGGCGGCACGAACAGCGTCCTCATCCATCCTGCGTCGGGTGATATCCTGAAAGAACCATACCCTCCCGAAGTATTCTTCCTTTTCCCCGACCATTGGGGCTGAAAACCATTCCAGTATCCTCCCATCCTTAAGCAGGAGATCTCCGGAACTCTTCTCTTCCTTATGATCGTAGAGAGAACTGATCCGGGTAAGAAACGTATCCGGATCGACAACCTGTCCGGCAATATGCTGGAGAATGGGTTCATGTATTCCGGATGCAAGAAGATCACCCGGAATTCCCCAGAGTGTGACAAAAGTCTGATTATAATTGAGGATCTTTCTGCATTCATCGACCGTGAGGATCCCGTCCGGGGAGGTTTCCTGCTGGGTCTTCAGGATTATATTGGAGCGCCGGATATCATCTTCAGCCCGTTTCCTGACCAGAATCTGCCACCAGCCCTGCATCAGGAGCTGGAGTTCGTGAACATCTCCCTCGTTATACGCCGTATCTTTGTTGCCCACGCCGGCGATGGCAACAATATGATCCCCCTCAAAAACAGGAATATTCATATGCCGCATGAGGGGAATATGCCCGTTTGGAGTACCCCGTTTTAACGGATTTTCGGATGCATAATCATTCGTTATCACCGGTGTACGCTGACGAACGGCTTCGCCCCACAGACCGGTTTTTTCCACCGCGTACACGATAGGTTTATTGACAATTTTGCAGGACTCATGGGCAGATCTGGACCAGTATTGCATGGTCATGACGGATTCATCGTCATTCACTGTGGCAAGGTACCCGATAGTACTGCCGGTCAGTCGTATCGCATCCTCGACAACCTGCGCGGTTACCTCTGAATCTCCCTTCATACCCATCTGGCTGAGTGAGAGCAGGGACACGATGCGCTGGCTCTCCAGCTTCAGCGCCTCCTCCGCCCGCTTGCGACCGGTGATATCGTGCAGGGAGGCGATACTCATCTTCGTACCGGGAATTATTTCGATGGTTGCAGAGACAGTGCGGATCTCTCCGGATCTCGTGACAAACCGGAATTCGTAACGGGTAAGTGCTTTCTCCGGAGACTCCCTTCGCAGCCGGTGCTGTGCCAGCATCCGTTCCCTGTCTTCATCAGTCACAAATTCGGTCCATTTCATCTTCCCGTCGATCTCGTCTTTGGAAAAGCCACTGAGACGAGCGAACTCGTTATTGGCAAAGCTGATGATACAATTCTCTTGGATAACCATCGTTGCGTTACCGGTGTTCTCAAAGACCGTGCGGTAACGCTCTTCACTCCTCCGCAGCGCGTCCTCGCTCTGCTTCCAATCCGTGATGTCCCTGCCGACTGACTGATACTCTTTCAGGCTGCCATCCGCATGAAAGATTGCACGGTCAACCCACCGTTGCCACCGGGTACTGCCATCCGCCATGATAATCCGTTGATCGATTGTTATTAGGGGTTGTTCAGTGGTCAGGGAGGCAATGAGCCGTGCCACATTCTGTCGATCCTCCGGGTGTATACGAGGTCTGAACCGGCTACCGATAATTTTCTCACGGTTTATGCCGAAATAACGGCAGTACGCTTCGTTCACAAAGATGTGGGTCCCATCCGGGAGAAACCGGCAGATGAACTCGGTCTGGTCCTCGACAATATGCCGGTATCGTATCTCACTCTCACGAAGATCAACTTCAACCTGTTTCAAATTGGTGATATCCCGTACGGATTCGATAGCACCAGAGATGTTTCCCTGCGAATCATACAGTGGAGATGCGGTGAACCAGAGGTATGCGTCCCTTTCATCAAGAAAATGAGGGATGAATATTTCTGATATTAACTTATCCCCCTCTTTTCGGATGAATGGATACTTTCCGATTGTAGTTTCATCGGGATTCAGGACAAGATCAATGATGACCGGTCTTCGTTCTCCGTAAAAGGGAAGGGAGTATTCATAATTACCTTTGCCAAGAATATTAGCTATTTCCACACCGGTCATTTTCTCAATGGCATGGTTCCATGCAATCACGGTTCCCTTGAGATCGATAGCAAACGTTGCATCAGGCAGGAAATTGATGATATCCGCTTCACGCCGCTCATGGTTGCGTATCGTGATCTCTGCCTGCCGCTTCTGGACTGATTGCCGGATCTTGTGTGCGAGTTCGGCAAACTGCGAGACCGGTTCCCCTCCTTTCTGAAGATAGAAGTCCGCCCCTTCATTCAGTGCCTGGATGACAACCTCTTCACGTCCCCGTCCGGTGAAAAGGATGAACGGGATGGTATTTCCCGATGTCCGGACCTTTTTTAAAAACCCGATACCATCCATGCCCGGCATCTGATAATCGGAGATGATGGCATCGTAGTTTGCTGATGCAAGGAGATCCAGAGCGTCGGAGGCAGAGGGACAAATGTCTACACTGAACTGTCCACCATTCTCTAAAAATTGTTTGCCGATTTCGAGAAGGGCTGGGTCATCGTCAACGTAGAGGATGTGGTACATAACCGGTAAGTTATGCTTGCGTTGCATCGTCTAAATAAGTATTTATTCATCCATAGACGACGATCCTCGAAACGTTAAGGCTGTGGTATGATATTTAAACCTCTTATCTACTACAGTCAATAAGGGTATATTCCAGTTATTACACAAATTAGTAAAAGGAGTGTGTGCATTGGATATCCCACGTATCTTCAACATCACCGAAAGTGCTCACCGAATCCATAACCCGTTCACACCAGAAAATCTCGCTACTCTCGGCGCAGCGTTGCGCCTGGAATCGGGGGCTCGTGTGCTCGACCTCGGAAGCGGTTCGGGCGAGATGCTGTGCACCTGGGCACGCGATTACGGAATCATCGGCGTCGGCATCGACATGAGCCAGTTGTTCACCGAGCAAGCGAAACTCCGCGCTGAAGAACTCGGAGTCGCCGATCGAGTCGAGTTCATCCACGGCGACGCTGTCGGCTACGTCGCCGACGAAAAGGTCGGTGTGGCAGCCTGTCTCGGTGCCACGTGGATCGGTGGGGGAGTCGTCGGCACCATCGAGCTTCTGACGAAGAGTCTTTGCTCCGGAGGAATCATCCTCATCGGCGAGCCCTACTGGGTGCGGTTACCCCCGACGGAAGACGTTGCCAAGGAATGCTTTGCCAATTCTATCTCCGACTTTCTCATGCTTCCAGAACTTCTCGCGTCTTTCGGCGATCTCGACTACGACGTTGTGGAAATGGTTCTGGCTGACCAGGAAGGCTGGGACAGGTACGAAGCGACCACGTGGCTCACCATGCGCCGATGGCTCGAAGCGAATCCCGACGACGACTTCGCGAAAGAGGTTAGAGCCAAGCTGACTTTGGAACCAAAACGCTACGCCGCGTACACGCGTGAATACCTTGGATGGGGTGTGTTCGCGCTTATGGCGCGGTGATGTTTCGTGCACCTTTTTGCGCACTCGCACCTGCTCTGCGGACCGGCTCAACAATGCGCTCTCCATCCCCTCGGTAAGGTAGGAGGGGTATGGGTAGCGCAGTCCGGAAGACTGTAAAAGAGCGCGTCACGGTCCCGGATTGAGAAAGATCCTGATCATTTGTCTGGAATCTGGTCGGGGGTATATCCCACGAATCCCATTTTCACCCTCTTGCTTTTCATTACTCTGACAAAAAAGCCACCACAGGATCCCCCGGCTGCTCAGAGCCCCCCATTTTATACCAGTACGCTCAATTCAAGATTATTGTGAAGACAATCAACCTCCGTCTGCGCATCTATCTTGCGATCCTTGTTGCTGTCGTGATCATAGGTGTGCTCGGGCTCATGGCAATCGAAGGATTCACCCCGCTTGACTCCGTGTATTTTATCATCGTCACCATCGCCACTGTCGGGTATGGCGATATCTCCCCGGTCACTCCTGCGGGAAAAATCCTCGTGATCTTCATCATCCTTGCTGGCGTCGGGTGTTTTGTGGGAGTCGTCGCAAACGCGATCGAACATGTGATCGATGAACGGGAACGAAAGGAGCGCTTAAGGAAACTGAACATGATCATCGGGGTCTTCTTCTCTGAAATCGGCACACCCCTGATCAAACGGCTCACGGTGCACGACCCGGATATCGACCAAATTCGGTCCGCCCTTTTGGTATCCAATAACTGGTCGGAAGAGGATTTTGCGACCGCATCCACCACCATCAGTCATCATACCGCCCGGCTGGACAGTCGCACCATCCCGCTGCACGAGATCCACGGATTTGTTGCCCATCATAAAAGTTTCATGCTCACACTCCTGGAAAATCCCCGGTTATATGAAAACGACCGGTTCACGGACCTGCTCCATGCGGTCTTTCACCTGGCGGAGGAACTGCTCGCCCGCCCACACCTCGCCGGGCTACCGGAGACGGATTATGCCCACCTGTCCGTTGATATCAACCGGGTATACGTGCACCTGATCGTTGAATGGATCACGTACATGCAACACTTAAAGACCCATTACCCGTATCTCTTCTCCCTTGCGATGCGGACAAACCCCTTCGACCCGCATGCGTCGCCGGTTGTCCTGTAAGCGTGGGGAGACGGAGACCCGAACCGGTATGAACCGCAGATAGAGGCATGAACCGGAGAAAGAATGTTCTCAAAAAAAAGGAGCCGGAAAAATCCTCTTCACACAAGGACGGTATACGCCACCAGGGAGAGCAGGAATGCCAACAGCAGCATCGCAAGCGAGAGCGGTGCGACAAAGATCAGCATCGCATTGACCGTGCTTGCCAGTTGCGAGATCCGGTTTGAACCGAACACCACCACATTCTCACAGAAGGCTGTCGTGGATCCGGATTCTGCGGGTGCCAGGTCGGCAATCGCCGCCTCGACTGTGCGCATCACTTCCGGAAGGAATGCTTCCACGGGTATTGCCAAACCGACAGGATTCTTCCCGGTAATCGTATTAACTACATGCGTATCGGTCGTCATCACTTCACACGCATCGACCCTTGTCAGGATCTGGTCGAGCATCTTCTCCCGCACACCCGCTGCCATATTGTTGCCATCAATCAGCACATATGCGGTGCGCTCACCATCCACCTCGACCACCAGCGCCTGCACGCCCAGGTCCCCGAACCCCTCCTCACGGGTAAAGGGAAGCGGGTGATGCGCGACACCCACCGCGAACGGGTGAAGTTGCGCGGTGAGACAACCCTCCATCGCCTGCACCGCTGCCCGCTGGTACTCAATCGCGGTCAGTGTTGCCTGGTGCACAGGCGAGGTCAGGTCAGTCATGCAGTTATGGGCATCAACGAACGCGACGTGCGGGAACCAGCGGTGCCCTTCTGCCATGATTGTCATCCCGATCGAGAAATCAAGGTCCTCGGTCTTCTGGGGCGAGCGGGTGGTCACGATGAGCACCGAATCCCCAAACCGCTGGAACAGGACCTGGACGGTACCCAGGGAAAGTCTGCCCGACCGGCTTGCGATCGCCGAGTACCCGATCCCTAGTTTCGATCGCTCGACCGCTGCAATGACCTTGTTGATCTCGCTTTCCGAGACGAGATTGAAATCGTGTGTCGCACACCCATGGGCGACAAGGGTCTCTTCCTGCATATGGTCATGCAGGATTTTCGGAAGATTGCCTCCGCCGATCTCACCCATCGGACCCGGGTGCAGGTTCGGGACGGTGAAGAGTACCGGTGGTTTGTCGTTGCGCCGGAAGAAGAGGTTCACCTGCGGAACGTAGATCTCCTCGCCAATCTCGCGGAAGAACTC
>Ga0247841_10003688_pt1 | contig 27729 bp, 25 predicted proteins | sample LaCruzMarch2015__2_FD_192410 | JGI IMG/M metagenome (GOLD analysis project Ga0247841, IMG submission 192410) | Freshwater microbial communities from meromictic Lake La Cruz, Castile-La Mancha, Spain - LaCruzMarch2015_18m | ecosystem: Environmental > Aquatic > Freshwater > Lake | place: Spain... | reverse complement strand
GTTCCGATGTGGTTGAAGTGGGGCGCAAGCTCTTCCAAAAAAATTCATGATTATAAATTTGGGCTGCGTTATTAAAAATCGAAAGCTGATTCGCGCTTCCCTTTGTTTTAATAATAATATTTTCCAAAGTTTCAGTTTCTAAGTCAGTTCCGCTCACTAATTTATCCAAATTATCGACATAAGTTTGATGATGTTTCCCGTAATGAAATTCTAAAGTTCTAGCGGAAATATAAGGTTCAAGGGCTATTTTTTCAAATGGTAGCAATGATAATGTAAACATATTTTTATAATTTATTAATTAGTAATGTATAGATATTATTATATCAAAAATTTATTAAGCTCGCTAATGAGACTTAGACGATTTGGCCTTGTTTCAACCTTTTTCTCAGTTCCTTAAAATCGGGAGTAGTTTCCGCCACTAATTTCCAGAAACGAGGGGAGTGATTAAATTCTTTTAAGTGGCAAAGTTCATGCACAATAACGTAATCTCTTAACTCAGCTTGCAAATAATACAAACGAAAATTGAAATTCATATTTCCCTGCCGTGAGCATGAGCCCCAGCGCGTTTTTTGGTCACGAATATTAATTTGTCGGTAGTTAAAATTATAGTGCTGATTAAAATGGGCGAGTCTATCAGTAATTAGACGGCGCGCATTTTCTCGATTACTTAAGTAGTCACGTCGCGTTAAGTGACTCAAGGGGTTGGCCTGGCTCTGTTTAAAATTATTAATTTTATTAAAAATCCAATCAGCTTTAGTCGTAATAAATTTTTCCACAATTTCCGGCCGCAAAAATCGGGGCTGCGTCACGACCAGCTCGCCATTACAATAAATCGCCAAACGAAGATGTTTGGCGCGACGACTTACTTTTAAAGTATAGCTAATGGTGCGATTATTTATTGTTAGTTGTTTCTCCATTTAGTTTGTCCTCAATTATCTGAATTAATCCGGCAAAGTCTTCTTCTTTTTTAAAATCAAGCAAGCTCCGGTCGAGATAGATAACATTATCAATTTGAAAACTCTCCAAATATTTATCATGAATATTATGAATCGAGGCGTATCTTTCTAAAAAAGCACTACCGACCTCGAATGTCCGTCCGCGAGCGAGCACGAATTCTTTTATTTTTTCTGGACTTGCTTTAAGGCTAATAATTAAATCAGGCCACGGGAAAATCTGGCGATCAAATTCCATGGCGCGCGACATTAATTCTTTTTCGAAGGGATCGCTCAAGAATTCTCGGCAGCAAACTTCGTTTACCAGCCAAAAATTATCTAAAAAAACTATCCGTCCCGCTTTTTTATGTTGCAAAGCTTGTTGGTATTGCCCAAAAGTTTTATTACGAAAATACATCCGCGTCGCCAGTTGATTTTGACCAGTCTTAATTCCCTCGCGGACTGTTTCCGGAAAATCTTTTTCCTCACCTTCAAATAAAGCCTCGGCGGCGTAGTGTTTGGCGAGACGACGAACGAGCGACGACTTCCCCGTACCGGGACCGCCAGAAATTGCGATGATTAGGCCTGGCTTGAGTTTGTTCATATTTTATTTCTTTCTCCCTCTTAACTGCCCGCAAGCGGCATTAATATCAGCCCCAAAACTTAAACGAACGGTTACGGCGACGCTCGCTTCTTCTAAGATTTTTTTAAACTTTTCGACTCGTTCTCGAGTTGACGGCTTGAAGCGGCCGGTTGGATTATAGGGAATTAAATTTACTAAATATAAAGGTTTTCTCATGAGTTTTACTAATTCATAGGCATCTTTATCACTATCATTTTCGCCTTTAATCATTAAGTATTCAAACATCACGCGGCGGCCGGTTTTCGTAATATAATTATCGACGGCTTTCGTAATATCGTGCAAATTATATTTTTTAGCAATCGGCATTAAATCACGGCGCAAAATATCATTAGCGGCATGGAGCGAAATCGCCAAATTAATTTGTAATTTTTCTCCCGCCAATCTCTTTATACCTTCGGTAATGCCGGCTGTCGAAACGGACATGCGGCGTGAGCCGATATTTAAGGTTTCGGGATTATTTAAAAATTTTGCCGCTTTAATGAATTCAGCGTAATTTAAAAATGGTTCACCCATTCCCATAAAAACTATATTATCAACTTTTTCTCCTTTTTTTTCCGCCTTTAAATAACGACTCCAAAATATTACTTGCTCAACTATTTCTTCGGATTTTAAATCGCGACGAAAACCAAAATTTCCAGTCGCGCAAAATTCGCAGGCAAGCGGACAGCCGACCTGGGAAGAGACGCAAACTGTATTGCGCTTATCTTTCTGCCTAATTAAAACCGTTTCCACCGCCTCACCATCATAAAGCGTTATCAAAGCCTTAACGCTTTTATTGTGGCTTTTATTTTTATCGATTTCCGCCGGAATTTCCAAAGGGCATTCTTCTTCAAGTTGTTCACGTAAATTTTTAGGCAAACTCGATACCTCCTGCCAATGAGAAATAAAATCTTGCCAAATAGCTTTATTTACTTGGGCAAAACGATACTTCGGCTCTACTTGCAAAATACTTGATAATTTAGATAAATTCATTTTATTTTTTTCTTAAAGTAATTTTAATAATTTCACTCTGTCCGCAAGTACGCATCGGCGGACCCCAAGTACCGGCCCCACGATTAACAACTAAAGAAAAGTCACCATCATTAAACAGACCGTAACTATAACCCTTATATGATAGTTTAGCTAGATAATTAAAAGGAAAAAGTTGGCCGCCGTGAGTATGACCAGACAACTGCAAATCAATCTCCGCATTTTTTGCGAGCGCGATATTTTTTGGTTCATGAAAAAGTAAAATACTGGGCTTTCCTTTGTCATAAGAAACTTGTTTTAGAATTGCTGCTTCTAAATCAAAATCTTTATTAAATGAATAATTGATACCAATAATCTGAAGTCCATCAACCACCACCATTTTATTATCAAGAATAACCACTGGGTTCCCTTTCAATAGCTCCATTGCCCGATTAAAGCCTAAATATAAATCATGATTGCCAAAAGAATAATATATTCCTTTTGGAACTTTTAATTTGGTAAAGGGGTGATTGAGCCAAGTAAAGTCTGTCTCCATGCCATCAAATAAATCGCCGGTAATAAAAACTGCTTCGGGATTAAGAGTTTGGACATGGGCTAATAAGCGACCAAAAAAACGTTCGCGATAAACTGGACCCAAATGAACATCAGAAATTTGCACAACTACTTTATTGTTCCAGGCTTCTGGCAAATCTTTGATACTCACTTCATAATTAGTCACTTTCGGTGTCCAAGCGCGGGATAAACCAAATATTGACAAAACAGCGGTTCCGCCAAAAAAGAGAATGCGCAGCGATAAGGGAGGAAAAACAAAACCGGTATTCCAGGCGAATAATTTTAAAATAAGAACAAGAATGGACATTATTCCGAAATTAGCCAGAACGCCAATCCAAAAAGCGGAAAACATATAATACCAACGAGTAAAAACTGTATCCCATTTATGAATCAGATAGGAAGAAACAATCGTACTTAAAAAAAGAAAAATAATTAAAACGCCAATTATCATCTGCGTCATAGCTCCGCCGACGGGAAATAATTTTACTAAAATATATCCAAAAAAAATATGGCCCAGCAGGAGGACAACCAAGGAAGTAGCGAAAAAAATTAATTGCATCATATATTTAAAAACTTACATTTTCCCGACGTAAATAACGCTCAATGCGATTAATTACTTTTTTTAGAATTTTAACCGCGACGGCCGGGTAAGCACCAACGGTTGTTTCATCAGACAGCATTATCATATCTGCACCCTCAAAGACGGCATTAGCAATATCAGATACTTCGGCTCTGGTTGGATGAATATTAGTTATCATTGACGTCATTACTTGAGTCGCAATAATCGCCGGTTTATCATGCCAGTGGGCATGGCGCACTAAATTTTTTTGCACAATGGGCAAATCTTCGATAGGAATTTCAATCCCTAAATCACCCCGGGCAATCATTATCATATCACTAGCGGCGATAATGGCATCAATATTTTTTAAAGCAATAGCCCTCTCAATTTTCGCAATTATTTTTACTTTTTTATATCGCGTAAGCAGACGACGAAGCCGAGCCACGTCACTCGCCGTTTGGACAAATGATAAAGCGATATAATCAACACCAGCTTTCAGAACAAATTTAACATCTTTGATATCTTTAGCGGTTAGTCCTCCCTTTTTCAAATTAGTGAATGGGACATTAATCCCCTTATGACTAGTCAGCAGTCCTCCCTTAATAACCCGACCAAAAATTATTCTGTCTTTAATATTTAAAACAATTATTTCAATTTCACCATTACACAAATAAATCGGATCACCTTTTTGAATATCTAAATGCAAGTCAGAATTATCAATCGGAATATAGTCGGTACTAAGACTTGGCTTTTTCCCATCATAACAAAAATTTATCAATTCACCGTCGCGCAGAATCCGACCCTGAGTTTCAATTTTCCCGACGCGAATTCGCGGTCCCTGTAAATCAGCGATTAATGCAATTTTTTTGTCCGCTTTTTTATTATAATTATTAACTGTTTTTTTTATATCTAAATATTGCTCGTAGCTAGCATGTGAAAAATTTATACGTACTAAATCAACTCCGGCCTCAAGCAAGGCTTCAAGATTTTTCCGTGATTCTGTTTTCGGACCAATAGTCGCAATTATTTTTGTATTCATTTTTTTGGGGTATTTTACTTACGTATTCCCTTTAATAGATTTTGATAAAACTCCAGATTATTTAAACTGGCCAACTTTTGTCCTAACAATTCATGCAATTTGAATAAATGATAGAGATAAGCGCGAGAATGTAGCTTAAGCTCGCTTATTTTACTGTTTTTATTTATGGCTGTAAAGTCAGACGCAAAACGACTATTATTAATGTTAATTGATGAATGATTTAAATTTATATTTGTGTTGCCATTTACACGGTCGAAAAAAAATAATTTTCCATGACGTCCTTCACGCGTCGGGATAACACAGTCAAACATATCCCAACCCATTTTGGCGCAGCGAATTATATCCTCTGGCGTACCAATCCCAAGAGCAAAGCGCAGCGCGTCTTTAGGAATAAAATTAGCTGTTTTCTGCAGAACTTCTTCTAAAAAATTTCCCCTAGCATCGATTGGCCGAGCGCCAAAGCCATAACCATCAAAGCCAATTTTAACCAATTCTTTAGTGCAGTATTCGCGTAAATCAATCTCGGCACCTCCTTGGATAACCGCAAAAAGAAGCGGACGATTGGCACCACTCAATTTTCTTTTCTTGATTTGTTTTAAGTATTCTATTTTGGCTCTTTTCGCCCAATTAATAGTACGCGCTACAGCCGTCTCTAAATTCTGACGTGAAAATTCGTTCGGCGGACAGTCATCAAGGCAAACCATCATATCCACGCCAAGAATAAATTGAATTTGAATGGATTTTTCGGGCGTTAACTCATGGCGCGAGCCGTCAAGCGGAGATTTAAAAATTACTTTGTCGTCCTCGATTGTACCCATTTTCGGGTTTTTATGGATAAGTGAAAACACCTGAAAGCCGCCGGAGTCAGATAGTAGTGGCCCCGACCAATTCATGAATTTATGTAAGCCACCAGCTTTAGCAATTATTTTTAAACCAGGTTGTAAATAAAGATGAAAAGTATTAACGACGAGCGCCTCAGTTCCGGTTTGTATTATTTCGCTATTATCAGTTAATTTAATAAAACCGCGGGTTGCGTCCGGCATATAGAACGGCGTTTTTAGAACGCCGCGGGCTGTCTTTAATAAACCGAGACGAATCCCGGTTTTGGTAATTTTTGAAATTTTAAACATAAGATATTATTTATCACTGTTGGACTCGACCAGAGTTGCTCATACCAGCAATTTCATCATCCTCGAGTTTGGTAGTTTTCGGACCAGTTTTTTTGGTTATCAAATTTTTTGTTTCTTCATCATTGGCAGTTACTGTTGAGCCAGGAGACAAAACCAAAATTTTATTTAAATCTCCGTCAACTGGGGTAATACTAATACCAAATTCAGCATCGGCTTGATAAACCGACACCGGTAATAATCCTATTTCCCAAATTACTTGACGGGTTTCTGGATTATAAATTAAATTTCCAACTGTCGTATTATTTTTATCATCCCAACTGACACCCGGGGGTAAATCAAGGACTACGCGCGTGTCTTTTAAGGCATGTAAATTATTTTTTACTATCCAATAAACTTTAAAGCCGGTTTTTTCGTTTAGTTTTGGGGGCAGTGGCCCAGAGCCAACCGGTTGATTATCATCATTAAAATATAAAACTCTTTCGCTCAAACTTAGATCACTATTAATTTTACTAGTTATAGAATTACTTTTGTTATCCTCTCCCTTGGCGGCGATATTATTAACACCATACTGCGCATATGAAACAACACTCAAATTTTTGCCCAAATCAGTTTCCGTATAAGGCGAAAGATTTATTGAAAAATTAATTTCTCCATCTTGCCCCGGTTTAATTTCCGCCAATTCCGGAATTTCGTTTTTGGTCCAAATAATTAAATTCCCACGCGCCTCGCCCTTCTTTTCCATGCTCAAAGAATTTATGTCTAGAAAATCGCCGCTAAGCGAAGCCATTACCACTACTTCCTTAAAAGTATTATCACCTTTATTACTGTAGCTCAAGGTATAATTTAAAGCTTGGCCAAAATTTACGGCATTATCACTTTTTGAACCATTAACAAATAAAGTTAAATTTAAATCACTCTTCACTATTTCCGGTTTAAAAGATTGTTCCCAAAAAACATAAGACTGACCGTCTTCCATCTTTTTTTCCAGACGGACGCTAATTACCGGATTATCAAGCTTGGCATCAATTTTGTAAAGAAGCGGGATTTCCTGACGCCCCATATCCTGATTTAAGCCGGCCACTTTCCAACTAACTCCACCCTCTTTCGTAACTATTATTTTTTTGACGTTGAGATCGGTTTCTGCGCTGCCCGAGCTCGAGGCAACTTGGGCGTTTGTTTCTTCAGGCAATACAAAACTTAAATTAAAATCACCAAGATTATTTGATTTTATATCAGATAATATTAAGGCAAGTGAATTATCTTGACTCAGAAAAGCCGTATTACTATATTCTAAATCAACTTGAAAGCCCGGGCCTGAAACAAGAGTAGAATTTGATACCTCTTTTTTGAACTGACTCGAATAATTTAGGGGCATATAACTTAAACGTCCGGAAATTATATTTACCGAATCAGGTTTATTAATTATTTTTCCAGTGATCGTCATTGTATTACGACCACCCGCGGCTAAATCTTCCAAATTCCAACCATAATTACCGCTTTGCGGAGCCAGAGAACTACGCACAAAAATAAAGTTTTCTGGATATTGAATTTCGAAATGGACTTTTGTTAAAACAAATTTACTCGGATTAAAATATTCAATTTTATAAGAAAACTCTTCGCCAGCCAATACCTTTTCAGGGGCGGTAATTTTAAGTTCTAGCGTACTTGAGTCATTGGTCTGATCAAAATATATCGAATAAATAAAGTATATCGCTCCAGCGAGTAAGGTTAATAAGAGTAAATTTCGAAACAAACGAACTATAAATATTTGGCGTCGCTTTACTTTCATTTTTTTAACATCAACCAAGGCGCCTTTTTTATCAGTATAAATCGCCGATAGATTAGTATCCATTTCCTGATTGCGCGCTTCGCGGCCGATTACCCGCTCGAAACTTGCTACTTCTTTTTCACTCGGTACAGGCCGTTCGACAAAAGCCGACAAACTTGAAGCATCATGTTTGTCGACGCGCAATAATTTTTTTATTTTTTGTTCTTCCGCCATATTATAAATAATTATTATTTATCAATTAAAATTGACCAATATTTATCAGCATCGAGTTTATCGGCGATATCCCAACCATGACTTCCCTCTAAATTATCCGGGTAACGCCAAAAAACTGACCAGACATCCGGTAAAATCAAGTGACTTATAAATTCGCTTGGCTTGGCACCCGGTTGTTTTTGCGTTAAAAAACTATAGGGAATTAAATTGTTTTTCTCTGGACTCAGAAAGAAATTTACTCTAGCTAACCAATTATCTTCGGGGACATCATCTAAAAAATTAAACGGCAAGCGATACTTAATAGTAACAATGACTGTTTCTCCCGGGTCAACCATGAGCCAATTAGCAAAAACTGTTTTATTATTTTCTTCATAAACTTTTGTTCCGCTCGACTCATGCGTTAGAGCGCGATTTTCTTTAACTAGAAAATCACTTTCTTGCCACTTCGAATCAGGCTGTTCGTCAAAATATTTGGCGTCCGGAATACGAAAACCATCGACCGCTAAGAGTTCACTTCCTCTGGGCACATATACTCTTAACCAATCAACATTTCTTACTCCGGTCATTACTTCATTTTTTAAACCTGTGTGTGTCCGGGTAATTTTGAGTGTGTTAATAATCGCGCCATCTTTCGCTACTTCACTTACATGCTCAATACTTTCTGTCATTTTTCTATCTGACTTCTGGCCAGCAATATTTGTATTAACTACCATTAAATAGTCACGATTAGTTTCTTTTATTTCTCCGGCCCAATTACGTTTCGCAACCTCTTCCTGTAAGCTTGCATCGGTAAAATAAAATAGCACTTGCTTTTGCGCTAAGGTATTTTCAAATAAAGCCAAAATCTTGCCTAAACTTTCTTTATTTAATTTACTCGGCAGTATTTCTAAAATCTTCGTCATTAAATCACCAATAATTTTTTTCGGTTTATTTTCGGTATTCACATTTAGATCTTGCTGAAGAGGTAAATCAGAAATAATTACGCTCGAGGTGGCCGGAATACCAACGATGGATTCAGGATTGGTTTTCGCTAAATTTTTCTGCTCAACTATTTTTTGCACGATTTCCCAAAAATTATTAGCGTCAATTATTAAGCCGTACTCAGTGGTTAAATCGATGGGCCCGGTAATTTCCAGTAGTCCTTCAACGACAGTTGGGGTTACGCTAATAACACCATCAACAGTCGGACCAGCACTTTTTTCATAGAACCACATTAAATTTTTAGCAGTCGTGGGCCAATCTGGCCACCAGTTAGCATCCCAAAAATGCCATAATGGATTAACCAGCCAAAGCGGCTTGGGGGCAACAACACTCACGCTCATGCCGCCTTCCGTATCGTAAGAGCCACCGCCCGGAACTTCTAAATTACGTATTTTACCGTCACGAATATCTACTAAGGCATAACTTCCCAAAAAACCACCGCTCGCCCTTAACTCGGAATTATTTTGAAAAACTAATAAATAACGCTTATCTTTGGTGGCCCCAAGAACATTTTTAAATTTTTCTCCAGCGCTCACAAAAGCGTCTAAATTTTCAGCCAACCTGGCAGCCTGCGTAGTGATAGTCGAAAACTTTTCTTGATATTGAGACGGTAAATTTTCCGGATTTACTTTAGCTAATTCATTTTTTAAATCATGAGCATCAATGACCGCGAGTTCTCCGTAGTAAGTAAATTTATCAAGCGAGTCGGAAAAACTTTTTTCATTACCACTAAATAAACTATCAGTCGCTAATACTAGATTCCTGCCAAATGAAGAAATAATTGAGCCCGCACGTAAAAATTTTTTACTTTCCGCTGCTAATTTTAATTTAGGATCACTGGAGAGCGAAGCAAGAGAGAGGACGGAATCATTAATTTTGCCCAACTCTTCTTGAGCCGCCACAAAATTGTCGCCAGCATTTTGAAACTGCAAATCAGCTACTTTAAAATCCATCTTCGTGACCGCATCAGTTGCTGCCAGAAGATTGTTTAAAGCGAGCTGTGACCGCCCTAAAATTCTCTGCTCTAATTGGCCAAGATCTAAAAATTCAAAATACGCTAATAGTTTTAGAGGCACAATTATTAAAATCAAAACCAACACGAAGGATAAAATTGAACGATACCAGACAACTTTCGTTTCCGCCACCTCGGCTCGAACAACATAATCATTATTATCATTTCTATGATTTATTTTTTGCTTAATTAATTTATAGTTGGAACGAGTCGCCACTCGAAATAAATTTGCCTCTCTTTTAAAAAATTTTAACCACGGACTAGGCTTTCGAATAAACCAGCGAGACACATTAATGGGGCCAAAAAGATTTAATAAACGCAAAGGGTTTAATGATTTTGGTGTGTAAAAATGCCATTTAGGAGAATTCCGACTTGACCTGATTATTTTCTCCTCTCTTTTTAATAAATTAAACTTAATTCTCTTCTCAAATTTAATAATTTTGCTCTTAGTCCCGCTAGCTTTCTTTTCTATTGCTTCTACCTCATGGTTAATTCCCGAATTAATTTTTTGTCTTAAATCTACTACAAAACCGGAGCCGGATAGCCGCTCTTCATTTTTATTGATATTTAGTTGTTTCCGATTATTAGACATGTAAAGCTTTACGGTAGACAGTGATAGTATCGCTCGCACACTGCCACCAACTATATTTCTTGATTTGAACCAATCCTTTAGTCACTAAATTATTTCTTAATTCTTTTTCATTAATTATTTTCCAAGTTTTTTCGAGTAAATCATTTTCATCTTCTGGATCAAAATATAAAGCAGCTTCGCCAAGAATTTCAGGTAGCGAGGCCCTATTTGAACTTAAAACAGGACAAGATCGCGCCATAGCTTCAAGCGGAGGTAGACCAAAACCTTCATATAGCGAGGGGAAAATATAGACTCGCGCTTCCTGATAAAGAATTTCCAATTGCGCATCCGAGACATAGCCCGGAAATATTACCGAACTGTTTGCATTTTCCTTCTGCCAAATATTTAAAGTACGGGCGTAATCTTTTACCCGATTATAAAAATAATCCTCTTTACCAATTAACACCAAGCGTAAATCTGGTTTTCGAACAAGTAATTTAACGAAAACACGAAGCAAAAATTCTAAATTTTTATGCGGATACGCATTGCCAACGTAAAGCAAAAAATTATCGGCAATATGATACTGCTTTAAAGTTTCTTGATTATCAAGTTTAGCGATAAATAAAGAATCGCGACCCTTAGCCAAATTAGCTACACCTTCATAAGTAACAGCAATGCGACTAGGCAATACTTTAAACTGAGTAACTAGATCTTGTTTGGTAAATTCAGAAACAGTAATAATTTTTTGTGCACGTTTTATAGCCCCAAAAATAACAATTCGATAAGCTAAATTTTTCAGCCAATAAATTATCGGGGCTAAGGTCGTAGCTCGTCTTGTTGGAAAATGCGTTAAAATTAAATCATGGATTGTTACGACAAATTTACACGGCGTCAGTAGTGGGACGTTAAAATGAGGAAAATGAATTAAATTTAATTTTTCGCGCCACAGATAAAAGGGCATGAGAATCTGCTCTTGCCAGGAGTACCAGGGCATATGCAGGCAAACTTTTCTAACATTTTCCTGGGGACAAATAAATTCATCAAAATTTTCTGGGCTTAAAAAAATAACAAATTGAAAACTCTGATTCGCATCAGCGCTAGTTATTTTCATTATGTTGTCGACCACTTCTTGAGTATAGCGACCCAATCCTTTACCAATCGGACCATAGAAGCGGGCATCGATGCCAATACGCATGTGATTTAATTAAACAAATGGTAAATTTGGTGGGGGCGAAGACTCATTATTATAATTTGAATTTTCTAGAGACTGATTATTTTTTTTCTTATCGTTAAAACTTGTAAAAATATCGGCTGGCAAGGGCGTGGTCTCATCCGCCAAGGGTAAGGATGACGGCGCATCAGCTTTTCGGCCGGGCGCTTTTTGAATAAGCGGTGATTTGACATTAGCCTCGACTGGAAAGTGCCAAAGCGTTGCCAGCTCGGCAATATTTAATATAAACGGTCTTCGACCGCCATCACTACGGTGGATATAGTTATAAAAAATTCGTCTTTTTTTACCAATTAAACGCGATTCGCGCAAAAAGTAAACAGTCTTCGTCATAGTTACTTTCAAATCGGGCTTAAAACTGTTTAGATCAAGCGACATGAATTGTTTGATATAGCCAACGAAACCGTTAACAACCTTAGCCTTGTTCATCACGTCTTTCTTGGCAACATAAACCATACGAATTTTCGTTTCGAACCCGAGTTTAGTTGATTTTAAATGCATGGCTTCGACTTGTCTCTTTTCATTTGGGGTCAAATCAAGCATTGTCCGCTTATCATCCTTATCTTTAGGCTTACCTGGTTCAAGATTGCTGTATATTGGCCAAATAGCTTCAGTCGCCTCGCCTATAAAATTCATGCCTTGCATTACTAAATCATTTTTTGCTTTTTTCTTTCGTCCCAAGATCTTATCAAGTTCTTTTTGAATTGCCTTGACCCAATCAAAGCCTGTCGGAATAATAATCATTTGCACCCAAAGTTGCTCACCTTGTCGCAAAGAACTACAAAGATCCATGAGTGAAGCCATTGGGTCCTTAAATTGGGTTTCGCTCGGACCCATTTGATGCTCAAATTCCTCATAGGTTTTTATAGGCAGATACCAAGGATTTTGCAAAACGAATTCTGTCCCGAAAATATCCCACTCTTCGTCTGGCCAACGCTGGGGAACGGTGTCAACATAATCGTCAACTTCGGAAATTTCCGCATCCGGATACTGCGAATAGACCGATGATTCAATCAAATTTCTAAACTCAACTGGAGTTCTAATTAAAAACTGAGTATAACCTTCAAGACTAACGATTTCATAACTAAACGCTTTTTGATAAATTCCTTCATACCACTTTTCATAAAAATTTTGTGATCCATGCGCACCCGCTAAATAAGTAAACATATTTTCGACCGCCCGGGGAGACTGCTCATTTCCCCTGGGGATATCAATCGCGAGCAGCACTGATTTATGGGTTTTGCTCCACTGCGTACGGACATAAAACAACCAAAGATCACGAGCACCAATTAAAAAAACAATAGCCAAAAATATCCAGCCAAAATTACCCAAAAAAAACCAAAACATGGCCTCGGGTGGCAGATTGAAAAACCGTTCAAAGCCGGTCGTGTTAATAACTATGTCCATAGCTTAACCATTATATTAACATCTATATTTTAGCATAAATTCCTTTAAAAACAAAAAGTCCAGCCCTTACAGGTTGGATCTTTTTATATCATTTGCTAAATCAACAAATTTTCGCTTATTTAGACCAATCTTTTAGTCCATAGGTACCGCGACTAATGAGGACATAACGGTCATCGAGAATTAATTCATTATGAACGGTCGCTGCATTAGCGGTCTTTTTGTCAAATTTCATATCATTTATTTTTTTGGCAATTTCGGTAAAATGAAGGGGCTTGGCTTCATGTTTCAGGATTAAATATATCTTATCATTAACGGTCTTCGGCTTAATTTCTTCCCAACCAGCAATTCCCCATTCTCCATATTTATTTTGTTCTAGATTTTTAACAGACTGCATTAATGAGTATAATATCTTATTACTATTGATAAGCTCGGCTTTATCGGGAAAAACTTGGCTTTTAAAAACAGAAGAAATATCTGATTGCGCAGCACTGTTAAGTTTTATTTGATGTTTATTATAAGTGTCTAATTTCTTTAACAGGTCTAATAGCTCTTCTGTAGTAAATGTTTTCTTTAAAGTTTCTACTTTGTTTAGTAAATCATCGGCTAATTCTTCTAAATGGCTCACTTCTTCAGTTTTCAACTTAAATGATGGGTTAAAGTTATTATTGGTTTCCACCAATTCCAAATCATCGCCCATTAACTTTGAGATCAAAAAATTAAAATGATTACGATAAGACGACCTATTCTTCTCTAAATTAGCGTCACCTTCATTAGTTTCGTTATTTAACTCTAAAGCCATAACTGTTAAAATATCTAAAAGATAATCACGACGAATTAGTCCCCCATGTTCAGACAAGAGATTTTGCACTGTTTGTTTTAAAATAGAGAGAGAACTTTCCAGGGTTTCCAACTTTTTAATCTTTTTGATACTGGCCGCTTCAATTTGGCGAACTCGCTCTCGAGTCAGTTTATGTAAACTACCAATTTTTTCTAAAGTTTCACCTTTGTCGCCTTTTAAGCCAAAACGACGAGAAAGAATGTCTTTTTCGCGGTCGAGTAATTCGGAGAATAAAGAGGTCACGATGCCAATCGCATCAAGACGAGCCAGTTCTTCGGACTTCTCCTCCTTAATCATTTTTTCTAATAAATTTTCCATATAAAAAAATAAACTTGTAAATACCTTAATAAGTAACCTTAATCTATCACATTATTTTACATTAGTCAATACCTTAAAACGTGAAGACACCTCCTTATACTCTCTTAATAAGAATTGCTCTAATATAAGAGAAAAAATACCACTAAATACCACCTGGAAAATGATTAATACTTTACTAACTAAATTCTGTTTTGACCAATGTTTGACAAATATAAGATGTTGGTTTCGAAACGACCAGGAACGAACTTGACGACTCTTTTTTCGGCGATCAGAAATTTTATTTAAGACGCCTTCTCCGGAAGAGGCGGCTGTGCGATCGTGGTACATAATGGCCGTCGGAACTAAGGCCGACTTAGCCCCAATAATAGACAATCGGTAAGCTAAATCACAGTCTTCTTTATACATAAAGAAGCGCTCGTCAAAATACTGGTCATTCTCTTTAATCTGCTCTAATACGCTTAAACGGAAGAGGCCAGCCGCTCCCGAGGGACCAAGAATAATCGACTGGTCAAAACGTTTATCATCTTCTTGCCCCTGACCCAAGTCGCGAAAACGCAGACCACTTTTAAGAACCAAGCCGCAAGTATCAACTATTTTAGTTTTAGTATTAGCCGCAAAATCCCAACGCCGAATTTTCGGACTAACAGAAGCGAGACTTAAATCATTGTCTAGGGACTTAAGCAATTCAAAAATCGTATCTTTCTCTAAAACAGTATCGGGATTAATAACTAAAAAATATTCGGATTTGAGTCTAGCGGCCGAACGAATTAAAATATTATAGGCTCGACTAAAGCCCAAGTTGCCGGCAGCGTGCAAATATTCTAAAAAATTATTATGATCGCGATTAAATAACTCTAAGGCTAGGCGATTAGTATTATTCTCCGGATCACTATTATCAAAAACTAATACCTTATAATCAGTAGGACTTAAAAATTTTAATGAATTTTTCAGACTCGGCAAAAAATCCGCTAAATATTTAACGCTCGAATCATTATAAGTTAAAAAACCGACGACGATTTTCATTTTTATATTGACAAAAATATCTCTGAGGAGTATATTTTTTTTATAAATAAATTTTGTTCATTCTAAATAAATTTCACGGATTTTAATAAAAAAAATCATACGAGATGACACTAATTATTGATAGGGATGCTGAGACTACAGTTGAAGAAGTCAAAAATGCTGTCAGGGGGATTGCAAGCAATTCCCCGAATGAGATCGTCGCGATCGCCAAAATCAACCAACTTGAAGGAGTAAATGTTAGCAGTTCGTACGCGAACTCTACTGGTTCATTTACTTTCTTTGTAAAAATTACTCTTCTCGGAGAAAAAAACAAAATTGTCCCGATTACGACTAGGTTTCGTCGGTGACAGAAAAAGGGGGACGCTTCGGCTGGAACCCTTTTTTTATTATATAACCATTTTATCGGCCATTTTTTCTTTCGCGAAATTTTGGGCGCGAAGTAAGCTATCAAAGGTACCCGCGTCGAGCCACTCTCCTTTTACCTCGGCCACACTCAATTCATCCTTATTTAAAAACCAATTGTTAACATCCGTTATTTCCAGCTCACCGCGCTCACTTGCTTTCATTTCCTTGGCCACACTTATCACGCGCTTATCATATATATACAATCCGGTAACCGCATAATCACTCAAATATTCCTTCGGCTTTTCAACGATTTTCTCGGCCTTCATTAAATTATTAAATTTAACCACTCCGAATCTTTCCGGGTCACTTACTTTTTTAGCAAATATTTTTGCCCCTCCCTTAAAATTTTTGATATCCTCAGAAAAATCATCCTCAAAAATATTGTCACCTAAAATCATCACTACATCTTCATTATCAATAAAATTTTCGCCAATTATAAAAGCTTGAGCTAAGCCTTCAGGCTTATCTTGAATCTCATAGGTAAATTTCACGCCGAACTCTTTACCCGAGCCGAGAAGATTTAAATAATCGCCCGCTCTTTCGGGAGCAACGATAATTAAAATCTCTTTAATACCCGCCTTAATTAAAGTATTAAGCGGATAATATATCATCGGCCGGTGATAGATGGGCAGCAGTTGCTTGCTCGTAATTTTAGTAAGTGGCCTTAGGCGGGTACCAGATCCGCCAGACAAAATAATTCCTCGCATATTATTATTTAAATAGTCTTATTTATTATTCAGATTTACTATTCAGATATTCTCTTAAGGCTTCCTGAAAATTTCGCATTTTTTTTATTTTAAGATTTTTGAGTACGGAATATTTTGGGCGACGAGCCGCTCTTAATAAATTTTCACTCCTCACCGGACGCAAATTGACTGACATTTTTTTTAAACGAAACAACTCCGTCGCCGCCTCGTACCAAGTGCAAGGACTTTCATTAACTAAATGATAGATTCCGTAGGGCGCCTCAATTTCCCAGAGACGAAGGGTGGCGGCAGCTAGGTCGGACGTATAGGTAAAACAACTAAGCTCTTCGCTGACAACCGTCAAATCATTTTTAGTTTGTGCTAAATTTAACATGATGTCAAAAAAACTCGGTTTGGCGGCCGCACTTTGACCTTTGGGACCAAATAATTTAGAGGTTCTAATAAGGTAGTAGTTTAGACCATGCTCCGCCATTTTAATTACCTCCCTTTCTCCGGCAGATTTACTTTCGCCGTATTTATTTATGGGATTAGGCGTATCACTTTCGATAAATTCTTTTTTATTTTCAGTCCCGTTAAAGACATAGTCGGTTGAATAATGGATTAAGACGGCGTTTATCTTGCGCGCTAAATTCGCTAAAACGGCCGGCAATTCCGCATTTAGTTTTAAAGCTAATTCGTATTCTTTTTTATCCTCACATTTATCAACGGCATTATAGGCGACCGTATTAATAATAAGTTGCGGCTTAAGCTCGGTAATTTTACTTATCAATAGGGGAAAATCTAAAACGTCTAAATCGTCCCTATCCCAAGAAACGACCTCATAATCGACCGAACAGGCTTGTGTCAGTTGTGTGCCCAAGTTTCCTTGACCGCCAAGAATTAATATTGCCATACATAATCAGTATAGTCATAAAAAACTAAATTGACAAATTACGGAAGAACAAGCGAAATAAAAAAAACTCCTAATTGTGGAGTTTAAAATTATTTGTAAAATTGATAATAAACTACTTATTATCCCATTCCTTCCCCTGTCGAACAATTAATTCCTCGGCTCGTTCTGGTTCAGCCATTAATTCTTTAACAACTTTTTCCATTCGCGCCCCCTGAGATCCTTTTACTAATAGTACATCGCCGGCTTTAACTCGATTCTGTAAAAATCGCCCAGCCATTTCTGGTTTATCAAAATAAAAAATATAATCATCCTCCATCCCTGCTTCTTTAGCGCCGCGAATATAGTGGCGGGCTTTTTCACCCACCGCAATCAAATGATTAATACCACTATCAGCAATTTTTCGACCAACCAACTGATGACCCTCCTCAGTGTAGCTACCAATTTCAAGCATATCGCCCATCACTGCATATTTCTCGGCATGGGCATCGACTTTGACTCGGCCTAAAGTATCAACGGCAGCTAAGGCCGCTTCGGGGGAAGAATTATAGGTATCATCAATAATAAATGTATGTTTTATGCCGGGAAGCAAATTCATTCTGCCTTTAGGGAGACTAAAATTACTTAAGGCTTGGGCAATTTCTACTAAATTATAATCAAAATATATCGCCGTCGCAGCGGCGGCGAGAGCGGCATAAAGAGCAGTCTCGGCCATTACATTTTTCATCATAACAGGCACAATCGAACCCTTATAATTTAATTTAAAATTTATACCAGATAAATCATAACCCTCTTTAGTATAGTTATAAATAATATCTTCCGCGCGCAAATCAGCGCCGAGCCCTAATCCATAGGTTAAAACCCGCGTCTTACTAACGGCCGACATTTCTTTGGTATGTTCGTTATCAAAATTCAAAATAGCCAATCCCTTAGAATCTAATTTTTCAATTAAAACTTGTTTTTCTTTTTTAATATTTAAGACCGTGCCAAAATATTCTAAATGAGAATAACTAACAGCCGTTACCACGCCAACATTAACTGGCACAAGACTCATCAGATAATCCATATCACCGGGACGATCTACGCCCATTTCTAAAATTAATACTTGCGGGTAATTTTTATCGGTAATTAAACAAAGTCTAACCGCATATAAAAAAATATTCGCCCAGCCAAATAAATCTCTTCCTGGAGACTCACGACCGATAATTGTGAGCGGGACTCCGATTTCGTTATTATAATTTTTGATACTCGTGCGCGCTCTTAATTTATCATGAAGTACTTCATAAACAGCCTCCTTCGCACTGGTTTTTCCGATTGATCCCGTTATGCCAATCACAACCGGCTGATATTTTTTTAGTATCAGACGACTCCAAAACTTTAATTTGAACTGTAATATTTTTTTCATTTTATTTTCTTGTTTTTGGAACCTGGTAATATTTCAACATAAAGTCAGCAATATCCTTCCATAGAGGAACAACCGAACCTTCAGCATAAACAACATCTTTGGGGCTGTCAATTTTTGTGAGCATGACAAAACTGGGGTCTTCTATGGGTGCTATGCCGATAAATGTATGGATATATTGATCTTTTAAGTAACCGCCAGAAGTAGCAATTTGAGCAGTACCAGTTTTTCCGCCAATATAGTAGCCCTGGATATAGGCTTTACTCGAGTGCCCTTTTTCAACCACATTAACTAGCATCGCCGACATCGTATCAGCGGTTTGCGCTGAAATAACGCGACGAACTTGTTTGGGGACTATTTCTTCTCTTGAGCCATCGGGACGGATAATTGTTTTTACTATATACGGTTTCATCATCACCCCTTTGTTGGCGATTGCCTGGTAAGGCATAATCATTTGCAAAGGAGTAACGGCAATCCCTTGACCAAAGGCGGCAGTCGCAGCGTCGATTTCTCTAACTTTATTTTTTAATAAATTATTTATATTCCCTGTTGCCTCCGAGCCTAATTCAATGCCTGACCTTTCTCCGAAACCAAAATTTCTCACATATTCCGCAAAGACGGTTGGTCCAACTTGTTTCATGGCGAAAATCGCTCCGGTATTTAATGAATTTTCAAGAACTGTATTCATGTCAACGATACCGTGCGCGCCTTTTGTTTCAAAGTCAGAATTCCTGATTGGCTTCGGCCAACCATTAATCATAATTTGCCCCTCGTCTTTATAAAGAGTAGAGGGAGTAACTTTATTTTGATCAACCGCGATTGCCATGGTCACTACTTTGAATACTGAGCCTGGCTCATACTGATAAAAGATAGCCGGATTATTATAGACACCAATATCTTTAACATCTTTATAATTATTAGGATCAAAGTCAGGTATAGAGCACATCGCAATAATCTCTCCTGTTTTGGGATTTAAAATAATCACACTGCCACCATCGGCCCCATGTTTTTTAACCGCCTCTTTTAATTTTTCACAAGCAAAAAATTCAATATTGCGGTCGACGGTCAGAATTATATCAGCCCCTTTTTCTGGCTTTACATACTCTCGATCATTAACAATAACCGTATTACTTTTACCCGCTTTTTCTGATTTGAGCGACCCAGCCTTACCAAATAGCTCATCATTAAAAAATTCTTCTAGCCCATAGCGACCGCGACTGCTGTCGTCAACATAACTAACAAAACCCAAGAGATGAGAGCCAATTTCTTTTTCGGGATAATAGCGATATTCCTGAGAGTCAAAACCAAAACCGGGCAAATTAAAATCAAGCGTAGTTGATCCGATTTGTTTATACGCAATTAGTCCATTTTTTAATTCTAAATTACTGGCCTCAATCGGAGTAGAACTAGTCGAAGCGAGATAAGCAAAAAATTTAATTAAATCATCAGTCCCAAGTTTTTTATCTAGCGATTCATAGGGATCACCCGGTTTATCCAGTTTCTTTAAATAACTACTGATATATTCCTCTTTAGTTGAAGTTGAAATTAATAATACGCTCGTTGATGCGGTGGAAGAGGATATTTCTTTAATTAAACGTGGTTCATCAAAAAAAGTATAAATTTTTTCGGCTATTTGTCGCGGATTGACGATTTCTTTAGGGACAGCAAAAACAGTCGAAAAATCCTTATTAGTTGCCAAGGGATAGAGCTTCTCCTGGCCGTTTATTACTTCTCTTAAAAAAATGCGCCCGCGGGCCGGTTTTAATTGGCTAAACACTTGATGTTGAGAAGAGGCAAGTGCCGTATAAAGATCAAACTGTCCGATTTGGACAGCGTATAATTTATATATAAGAGCGCCGATTAATAAAAAAATAATCGCCACGACTAAACGAAGACGATTTAAACTTAACTTATTAGATTCTGACCGACATTTATTTTTTATTTCGCGCCACATACAGCCTGCATTACCTAGGAGATTAATTACAATTATTTATACTACGAGACTACTTACGAGCGACCACTGGTGCTGGAACGGACAAGTATTCGATTTCACTGACGGCCACCATGTTTAATTTCTGAGTGCGGGAGCTAAGGGAGTAATATGACTGTAAATTGTTAATTTTTTCCTCATTTTCCAGCTTTTCGCTCGTTAAGCTGCTAACTTTAGTTTTCAGCTCTTTTAGGGCGAAACCTTTGACTGTTAAATCACTAACATTAATCAAGTAAAAAGATCCGAGACCAAGCATAATGAGGCCGAGCCCGACATTAAAACATTTCAAATTCAAATGTTTACTCTTAGTCTGACGACTGACGGGTGCTTGATAGCAATTAATGACTTTAGTCATACAAAATGTGGAAATTATATTAATCTAAAAATTATTAAATTTTTTCCGCGGCCCGTAATTTGGCACTCCGCGCACGGGGATTAGTTTCAGTTTCACCTTCTGTAGGCACTAATGGTCTTTTGGTTAATATCTTTATATTTGCTTCTCCTTTAAAAAATCTTTTTACAATCCTGTCTTCGCCGCTATGGAAGGAAACGACGACGAGGCGTCCTTTCGGTTTTAATAACTTTACAGCTTCGGGCAATACTTCTTTTAGGCTCAATAATTCTTCATTCGTCTCCATGCGCAGAGCTTGGAATACTCGAGTCGCCGGGTGAATCCGAGAGCGATAACGGAATGGGACTGCTTTCTCAATAATCATGGTCAAGTCAGCGGTTGTTTTTATTCGTTTTGCTTTCCTTTCTGCGACTATTACTTTGGCGATACGATAAGCATGTTTTTCCTCGCCGTATTCTCTAAATATTCTCGTTAGTTCTAAGAGCGGATAATGATTGATTATTTCTTCGGTCGAATTAGTATTATCAGGACCGAAAGACATGTCTAGCGGTCGTTCGCCTTTGAAGGAGAAACCGCGCGCTTCGTCATCAAGTTGCGCCGAGGATAAACCAAGGTCGAATACGATACCATCGAATTTCATATCAGCCGGAAAATTATCGCTGATGATTTTTTTAAGATTTTTAAAATTACCGTTTAGCAGTGTAATATTTTCTAATTTCTGCTCACTAATTATCAACTCAGCATTTTTTATGGCGAGCTCATCTAAATCAATTCCTATTACCTGCCCCTGAATACCAACTTTTTTAGCGAGAGTCGTCGTGTAACCCGCTCCGCCTAAAGTGCAATCGATAAATTTTTGGCCGACACGTGGTTTCAGATATTCTACAACTTCATTTAGCATGACGGGAATATGCTGATAGGACATATTATTAAATTCCTAAGTCACTCATTTCTTCCGCGATTGTGTTGCTATTTTTTTCGTTCTCCCCCTTATATCTATTCCAAGCCGCTTCATCCCAAATTTCCAGATGGTTATATAAACCAGCGACAATAATTTTTTTCTTTAAACCGGAAAAATCACGCAGATATTCCGGCAAAGTAATTCGTCCTTGATTATCAAATTCAAGGTCCATCGCGCCGGCTAACATATGACGACTAAAAGCACGGGCTTTGGCCTGACTTATCGGTAAAGCGGCGAATTTTTTCGCAATAATTTCAAATTGTTCTTTTGAATATAAAAACAAGCAATTGTCTAAGCCTTTCGTGACAACTGCTCCCTTTTTGAGGATAGTACGAAACTTAGCCGGAATAGCTAAGCGACCCTTATCATCTAGGTTGTGATTGTATTCGCCGATAAACATAATTTTGAGAGGCGTTTTTATGGGCTTAAGTCGTGATAACAAGCAAAGATTCACCACCGTTCCCCACAATTCACCTTACAAGTATAATTATACACCACTTAAACCCTCGGGTCAACACTATTCTTTTATGGAAAATAAGGCAAAAAATAATAAAAAAGCTACTTATTAACAAGTAGCTTGATTTGATTTAAAATATTTTGCCAAAAACGTCTAAAAGTTTTGCACAAGTAGTGCACAGAGCTAAGCATACCACTCTCTAATAGTTTGAGCTAGGTATTCATGGATTATTTCTCGGAGTGAATTTCTGGAGACATAGAATAATTTACTTTCCTTGGCGTAATTAGCCGGGATAAGGTAATTTTTTTCATTCGGAAAATATTCTCGATAGACATGAAAATCGGCCAAGAGACTAAGCTCTTCAAGGTACTCAGGTCGGAGTGTTTTTTCAAGATATTGATACTCCTGACTTAATTTAACGACCACAACCTCATCACATCTTTTTGCCAAAATACCGGACAGGAATGCCTGAAGAGATTTGAAGGTGGCCAAATAATCCTTGCCAAATTTAGTTTTTAATTCACCTTCAAGCTCGGCCAAAGCCTGCTTGCCGAATTGCTGAAGTTTAATCAAATTCTTAAAATTTTCCGGAGCAAAGAAAGCAAGTGTACTAGACGGGTACATCGGTAACAGTTTGTGATATTTAAAGTGAAAATTAATTACTTGAAAGGCGTACTACAAAAGGCTTTTCGCTTTTCCAATATTGGGTTCACTACTATAAATCGGCTCGATGATTGAATACTCTGAAAAACTTTTATTTTTTTTGGGTGTTTTTGGTTCGGCTTCAACCGGAATTTTTAAAGCATAGGCGAGTGCGTTGGCAGTAATTACACCAATACGCAGGGAGGTAAAACTTCCCCCTTGATTAGCGACAATTATTTTTTTTAATTGACTGAGTTTAATTTTTTTGGATTCTAAGAGCCGAGCAATAGAAGGCAATAATTTTTCCGCTTGCTGGCGCGGCGAAATTATTTTTTTGTTCACTAAAACTTTATCGCCATCTCTTAAACCAATAGTCATCTCATCTTTCGCAGTTGTATTTATATAAAGAGTCATAAATTTATATTTACTGGAGTATTTTTTTTATTTGTGCCAAGCTAGAAACTTTAACCAACTTCTCGCGGAGTTTAGCGGCCCCCGTCATTCCTTGCATATACCAAACTAAATGCTTTCGAAATTCAATAATACCCCGCTTCCCTTTTTGCGCTTGCTCGAGTTCGCCGTGCGCTAAAGCGATTTTAAAAATTTGCCGAGCTTTCAAATTTATAACTTTTTCAGTCTTGATTTCTTTAAATAGCCAGGGTCGACCGAGCGCACCCCGTGCTAAACCAAGACCATTTGCCCGACTTTCGTTCAATGCTTTTTGAGCACTCGTTAAATCAGTAATACCACCGTTTGCTAAAATAATACCCTTGAAATGGCGCCGCGCCTCTTTAATTATTTTTAAGTCAACGGCTCCGGCGAAACCTTGCTTTAAAGTTCGGCCATGAATCATTACTGCCGCTACCGGCAAATCGGAAATATTTTTTAAAAAATCTAAGGCGTCAACCGAACCGGCTTGCGTGCGAATTTTAATTGAAAGCGGTAAATCAGTATTAGCTAAAACGGCTTCGATAACAGCGCGCGATTTTTTTAAATCTTTCATTAGTCCCGAGCCTGCACCCTGTTTAATTACCTTAGGCACAGGGCAGCCAAAATTTATATCAATTCCGTCTGGTTTTATTTTCTCGGTAATTATGCGAGTGGCGACCGCAAAATGATGCGGGTCGGCACCAAATAACTGCACGACATAATATTTTTCTTTGGATCGGTTAAATTTCAGTAAATCAAGCGTCGTATTTTTTTTCGCGTTTTGATTATAAAAAAGCGCCGTGACCGAAGCCATCTCGCTATATAAAACATCCGCGCCGTATTTTTTACATATTTGACGAAAGGCGGAATCAGTAAATCCGGCCAAGGGCGCTAATGCTAAAATAGTTTGCTTTCTTTTTTTTAATTTTAACCAAAAGTTTTTCACAATTTCGAAACCTTATAACCATTTTTTATATCTTCAAGTAGGTAACCCTTCTTTTTTAATTCCTCGCGCAAGCGATCTGACTCCTCCCAATTCTTCGCCGTGCGCGCCTCTTCGCGCGCTTTAATTAAGGCGCGGACATCACTTGCTAAGTCAGATAACTTTAACTCGGGGAGTTCAATCATCTCCGCTAAATCAAGTCTTAGTCCTAATACCTTATCAAAATCTAAAATTGTTCTTAATTTATCTGGCGCACCTATTTTAGATTTTAAAACAGCCGAAACGACCGCCAAAGCTTGAGGTAAATTCAAATCATCATTAATCGCTTTCAAAAACTTTTCCTTAAATTCAAGATTAAGCTCGCCGACTTCTTTGCCTAAACTCGCGACCTGGGAATACAGGCTAGAAAATCCTTCATAGGCTTGTTTAATTCCTTCCTCGCTATATTCCATTGGTTTGCGGTAATGGACTTGTAGGGCGGCAAAACGATAGGCGAGTGGACTAACATTATGCGCGGTTAAACTATTAGAAATTGTTAAAAAATTGCCTTCGCTTTTCGCCATTTTTTTACCACCTTTAATATTTAGGAAGGCGCCGTGCAGCCAATAATTGAAAAACTTCTTACCCGTCGCCGCTTCGGACTGAGCGATTTCATTAGTATGGTGAATATTAATGTGATCAATTCCGCCACAGTGGATATCAAGTTCTTCACTCAAAAATTTAAGACTCATTGCCGAGCATTCGATATGCCAACCCGGAAAACCAACGCCCCAAGGTGACTCCCATTCCATTTGACGCTTCGCCTGTCTGCCAACTAATGGAGGGGAAAATTTCCACAAGGCAAAGTCGGTCGGATTTTTCTTTTCCAGATTTTTTTCTACTCTCGCTCCTTCTTTTAATTCATCAAGAGGTAAATGACTTAATTTATTATAATCTTTGACCCGAGAAGTATCAAAATAAATACCATCACTAGTTTTATAGGTATAGCCCTTTTCTTCTAAAGTTTTAATTAAACTAATTTGTTCCGGAATATTATCGGTCGCGCGGCAATAAATATTGGGCTCTTCGATATTTAGAGAGAGCAAATCATTTTTAAAATCTTTTTCATAGTAAGCGGCTATTTCCCAGGCGGTTTTTCCTTCTCTTTGCGCACCGACCTCTAACTTATCTTCTCCCATATCCATATCTCCGGTTAAATGACCAACGTCGGTTATGTTCATGACGTGGAGCACTTCATAACTATTATATTCTAAAGTACGCTTCAAAAAATCCTCAAATAAATAGGTGCGAAGATTACCGATATGGGCATAATTATAAACGGTTGGACCGCAAGTATACAAACCAACTTCACCAAGTTTAATCGGGATAAATTCTTCTTTACTTCGCGATAATGTATTGTATAAAAATAGTTTAGACATATATTTATTTAAATCTAACCGGCACTCTAATAGAACCATCATTTTCTGGTAAGCCTGAGGGGTTATCTTTAGAAATCACTAAATAACCACTCGTCGCTGAAGTTGAAAAAACTAAACTTGAAGTAAATCTCACCGGTTTCTCCGTCATCCAGTCGTCTACTGCTGTGCCATAATGGCTCACAATAATATTATTATCACTATCAATTAATTTTACCGGTAGCGAAGCCTCGAAAAACCAAGTACCCTTAGCCTGGCCCTCAACTTTCAAGGGCGAAACTACTAATTCATTTTGTTTGGGACTCAGAACTAAGACTTCCTCGGAAAAAGTTGCTTGCGGTTCGCTCAACGTCGGAATTACAATATTTCCTTCACTTTCACATTTCTCTTCCCAACTACGTAAACATTTTTGCTTTAACTCGCACCAGGTATAACCCGCTGAGCCAATACAACCGTGATCATCACGATCACTACCGACCAGGGCTTGGCCGCCAGCACAAGCTGAAGTTGGCATTGGAGCGCTCGGATTACCATGCCTTTGCCACCGACCGCCTTCACAAATCCAGTTATCCTCCGTGCTACTTAAACGTAAAATAATCGCGGTAATTAAAATTAAACCGACTACTCCTAATAAAAAATAAGTTTTTTTCATAGTGGTCGTTAGTGGATTCGAACCACTGACCTCCGCGATGTGAACGCGGCGCTCTAACCAGCTGAGCCAAACGACCTTAGTTATTTTTTTTGTTATGGACTGGGATAACTAGTATAATTTAAATTTATTTTATAATTATATCATATTTTTAATACATTTGCGTTTTAATGTGCCCGAGGGGGGACTCGGACCCCCATGGGATTTCTCCCGCAGCGTTCTGAACACTGTGTGTCTACCAGTTTCACCACCCGGGCAATTAATTTAAGGTGACTATTTATAAGCTTGCCATAAATAATACTCCTTGACAAGTTAAAATAAAAACGTCATATTATATAATTATGTTAGCTAAAAACATAATAAAAGAACTTTTATAATAAAATCCATAACAATCAAAAAAAATCACTAATTCATGGAGAGAAAACAATCATCTTCCGTTAGTACGGCTGCTATCTTGGTACCGAAAACCGCCAGTGGCTATTTTACAACTCTAAGCCTGAAAAGCTACTTATCCCATCTGGGAATTTCTGATATCGTCGTTATCGAGGTTCAACCTTGCCAATTGAAGCAAGCTAAAGTACCCGAAAGCGTCGAAGTAATTTATGTAGGCGGTTTAGGTCTAAAAAATTGCCCCCTGAAAGACCTCCAAAATTTCATCAAAACGTATGCGAACAGAATCGCCTTCTGGGCTGACAATCATCCGCAACATGAGCAGATTGCCGAACTCAGTAGTAAAGAAAAAGATTGGCTATATTTTGATGCGCTTGACGATCAAGCGCCCTCATGTACTTCCCTTTTAAACAAAATCTGGGGAGACAAAATTATCCGTCCGGCTTGGGTAACAGCCGCCAACCACCTGGAAAATCCGTCAAAATACCCGGATAACTCCTTAGTTGATCAGTATAAAAAAGTGATGTATGTCGCTAAAGTCGAAGACGACAGCGGGCAAAGCCACAATTATACCAACGAAGTTAAGGCGCTTTATGCTAAATACTTGATTTCCGGTGGATCAAACAAAACAGAAATTGAACAACTTTTCAAGAAATTCGACAAAATAAAAAATGCCACGATCAAGGCGAAGGAGCGGATTACTTTGCTCCACCCGGAAATTCCCGGTGTTTATGTCGTTAATTCCGGCGAAATTGAGCAAGTCGAAAAAGATTTACTGACAACTGAAGCGACCAAATTGGCCGCCGTACATATCTTGGCCGTGCAACATTATAATCTGCGCGCCGAACCGGTAACAACCATTATGTCTTCGAAAGTTAATTTGCTTTCCTTATT